>Ga0209429_10000237_pt1 | contig 39806 bp, 28 predicted proteins | sample BarGraNGADG00212_3_FD_184493 | JGI IMG/M metagenome (GOLD analysis project Ga0209429, IMG submission 184493) | Arctic peat soil microbial communities from Barrow, Alaska - Barrow Graham LP Ref core NGADG0004-212 (SPAdes) (version 2) | ecosystem: Environmental > Terrestrial > Soil > Wetlands >... | reverse complement strand
CCTATACAATGTTACTAATAGCAGCTACCCAGTTGATCTTGCCGCTGCAACTGCAGCTGATGTCTTACCAAAAAGCCCCAATACAACCTTCCAATACACATTAACTGGTTCTAGCTATTGTCTAAGTGCTACTTCAACTAAAGCTGGTAATTCTGCATACCACTATTCTTCATTAGTTGGAACTATTGAGAGTGGAGTATGTGAGGGGCATGAGCTGTCTAATGCTACATATGTGGAAGTTCTTGTTGTGGCTGGCGGTGGCGGTGGCGGTAGATCAGAATATAGCGATGCTGGTGATGGTGCCGGAGGGGGCGGAGCGGGCGGTTATATATCAAATAATCATTATTCTGTCTCTACTGATAACACGTCTGTCACTGTTGGTAATGGTGGTGCTGGATCGTCTGTGTTTGCAAATAGAGGTAGTAATGGTGACGACAGCAGCTTTGGTACGTTGGTTGCGGTAGGTGGCGGTGGTGGTGGCTCAGATAATGATGATGCAACTGGTGTAAATATGGGAGCAGCTGGCGGAAGTGGCGGTGGCGCTGCTAGTCGGTACTCATATAATGTAGCAAGCAGTTCTTTTGTTAATAATCAGGGATTTGCTGGTGGGAATGCTCCAAGTCCAGGTAATATTTGCGCACGTGGCGGCGGTGGTGGCGGTGGTGGCGGTGGCGCTGGTTCTTTTAGGAATGGTAGTATAGGTGGTGCTGGAGGTGTTGGTTTAGCTAATTCTATAACTGGAACCTCTATATATTATGCTGGTGGCGGTGGTGGTGGCGGAAGTTGTGGCTATTCCGGTGGTGGTGGCGGATTGGGCGGTGGTGCTAGTGGCGGTAGTGTCAATGCGGGAACTATTAACACCGGTGGTGGTGGTGGCGGTGCGACAGCAGCTATGTCTCGTGGTAGTAATGGTGGCTCTGGTATTGTGGTCATTAGATATCTTACTGCATCTATGTCTGCGTCATCGACTAATTCCGCCGTAAGTGGCTTATATACTATCCATACCTTCACAACTAGTGGTACCTTTACTGTTAACTAAGATAATATATAAATGAATATTAACTACAAAAATCATCAAAAAACATCTGGTTTTACTATAGTTGAACTTCTCGTTGTTATTGTTGTCATCGGTATTCTAGCCGCTCTCTCGATAGTCTCATATACTGGCATCACCCAAAGAGCTGCAACTGTAACCTTAAAATCAGATCTTAAAAACTCTTCTACTCAATTAGCTCTATATAATACTACCAACGGTATCTATCCAGCTGACCTAGCTGCTGCAACAACAGCTAATGTCTTACCAAAAAGCCCTGATACAACCTACCAATATACATTAACTGGTTCTAGTTATTGTCTTAGTGCTACTTCACCTAAAGCTGGTGCCACTGCTTACCATTATTCTTCATTAGTTGGGACGATTGAGGATGGAGTTTGTAGTGGGCATATAGCACCAGGCGTAGCAACAACCGTCAACATCGAAGTTCTAGTTGTTGCTGGCGGTGGAGGCGGTGGTGGTGAGATTGGCGGTGGTGGTGGCGGCGGAGGTGTTGTATATGATGGCACACATACGATTAGTTTAGTAAACTATGGCGTTATCGTTGGAAATGGTGGTTTAGCTGGCGTAGGTACAGCCTCGATGGATAAAAGAGGTTTGAATGGAGAAAATTCTTCATTTGATAATCTTGTAGCGATTGGTGGCGGCGGCGGTGGTGGAAATAATGTAAATAGCTATGCAGATGGTAAATCTGGTGGTTCTGGTGGTGGTGCTGGTGAGGTTGGCTATGCCGTCGGAGCGATGACTATGGGACAGGGTAATATTGGAGGCATAGCAAATAGTACGGCACCAGCTTATGGCTCTGGGGGTGGCGGTGGTGCTTCATCTGCTGGTGGAGCTGGCAGTAGTACTAATGGTGGGTCTGGCGGAACTGGCTTTTCCAGTAGTATATCAGGAACTTCTTTACTATATGGTGGTGGTGGAGGTGGAGCTATTTATACTAGTGGAACAGTTGGGATTGGCTCTGGTGGTGGTGGAAATGGAGCAAAATACGACGCATCAAATGCCACTTCCGGTATGGTAAATACTGGAGGAGGAGGTGGCGGAAATAACCAGTTCTCGGCAACTGGAATTGGTGGTTCTGGAGTGGTAATAATTAGACATAAGACTAGTGAACTAATTGGGTTTATTGGTGGGATTATAACCATAGATGGCCTATATACAGTACATACCTTTACTGAAAATGGCTCGTTTAGACAAAAACAAACAAATGAAACAAAAGTTGATGTTCTAATTGTTGCGGGCGGTGGTGTTGGTGGTCAACGTGGTGGCGGTGGAGCTGGCGGTCTGATTTATAAAAATGAGTATTATATAGCCAGAAATGCAAATTACCAAGTATCGGTTGGTAATGGTGGTGTTAACTTTTTAGATAATGGTAGCGATTCGTCATTTGATAGTATGGTTGCTATTGGTGGTGGATCTGGTGGATACGGATATGCTAGAGGAGTTGGTTCGAACGGGGGCTCTGGTGGTGGTGGCATATCTAACGATAGCGTTAATCAAGTTTGGGGTGGTGGGTCTGGAGTTACGGGTCAGGGCTATGGTGGAGGAGTGACATGGGGGCTTAGTTGTAGTCCTACTGGCGGTGGCGGTGGTGCTGGTGCTAGGGGTAATGATAGTAATGGCGGTTCAGGTGGGGCTGGAGGTGTCGGGCGAGCTTTTGATATATCTGGAGTTTCGTCTTATTATGCAGGTGGTGGTGGTGGCGGCTCGTATTGTACTGGCGTTGGTATTGGAGGTCTTGGCGGCGGTGGAACAGGCTCTACATCTGGGACTGGCTCATCTGCAACGCCAAATACCGGTGGTGGTGGCGGTGGTGGTTTGATCAATGGCGCTGGAGGTTCAGGGATAGTAATTATAAGATATCTTACTGCATCTATGACTGCGTCATCGACTAATTCCGCCGTAAGTGGCTTATATACTATCCATACCTTCACAACTAGTGGTATCTTTACTGTTCAATAAAACGTCATCCGCTTGGGGTATAATAGTAGTATGGCTGATGATTTTGCGGAATTTGTTTCACATTTAACCGATAATGCTCGGACTAGCCTTCAACATGCCAATATTATTGCTCAAAGTTACGGCAGCTCATACATTGGCACTGAACATTTATTACTTGGTATTCTAGCCCAAGATTCTTCGGTCGGCGCTAAATTATTAGCCGATGCTGGTGTAACGCTTGGTCGAGCTCAAACGACATTAAATCTAACTCCGCTAAAAGTAATAATCGGAACTGATTCTAAAGGTCTAAGTGAGATGGCAAAATTAACTCTGAAAATGAGTTGGGATATTGCTCAAGAGTTTCATCAAGAGTATTTAGGTACCGAGCATATCCTTTACAGCATAATTAATCAGCGTAATGCTAGGGCGGCCGTACTACTTCGTGATATGAATGTAGATTTATCCGATCTCGCTTCGGAGCTAGATGATTTTTTAGATAGACAACAAAATTCTTCTCATGATGATTACGAATCAGCCACGTCAACGCCAGTTCAACACGCATCTAAGCAAAAAGGCGCACTTGGCCTTTACGGAGTTGATTTAACCGCTATGGCGAAAGCCGGCAAACTTGATCCAGTGATTGGCCGAGCTCAGATTGAAGAAAGAGTCATTACAATCTTGAGTCGTCGTACTAAAAATAACCCCGTCCTAATTGGTGAACCTGGTGTTGGCAAAACAGCTATTGCCGAAGGTTTAGCTCAAAGGATTGTGTCTGAAGATGTGCCTGACTATTTACTAGACAAGCGCGTAATCCAGCTTGATTTGGCTGGTATGATTGCTGGCACTAAATACCGTGGTGAATTTGAAGAAAGATTAAAGAAAGTTATTGATGAATTAAAGCAGCAAAAAAATTCAATTGTTTTTATTGATGAGATTCACTTACTAGTTGGGGCTGGTTCAGCTGAGGGTTCATTAGATGCTGCAAATATTTTAAAGCCAGCATTGGCACGTGGTGAAATAAGATTAATCGGTGCCACAACATCGGATGAGTATCGAAAACATATCGAAAAAGATACTGCCCTAGAACGTCGTTTGCAGACAATAATCGTACCAGAACCAAGTTTAAAAGACACAATTGCAATCCTAAAAGGCTTACGTGGTGCCTATGAAAAGCATCATGGAGTTAGTATTTCCGATGAAGTAATTGATGATTCGGTTTATATGGCTGACCGTTATGTTAACGAGCGATTTATGCCAGACAAAGCAATTGATGTTATTGATGAAGCGGCGGCGCTGGTTAGAGTTCGTTCGGGCAAAAAACCTAGCAAACTGCGTGATTTTACTAAACAATTGAAAAATTTGAATGAAAAAATGGAAGAAGCTGTCGGTTCTGAAGATTATGAAAGAGCGGCGCTTTATAAGACACGAATTAGCCAAATTACGACAAAATTTGACGAAATTCGAAAAGAATTTGACGATAAAACGCCAATTGTTCTAGACAGTGATGATGTCGCTTACGCAATCGCATCTATGACTGGCGTTCCTGTTCAACACATTCAAAAATCAGAAGCAAAATTATTACGAAATCTTGAAAAGCATCTCAGTAAATACATAATTGGACAGGCCGAAGCTGTTAGCAAGGTTTCGCGAGCGATTAGACGAAGTCGTAGTGGCGTCGCTAGTAATAGACGACCAATCGGCTCGTTTATATTTATGGGTCCAACTGGCGTCGGCAAAACCGAGTTAGCTCGAGTTTTAGCGCGTGAAGTATTCGGTAGCGAAAATGCTCTAATCAAACTTGATATGAGCGAATTTGGCGAAAAACATAACACTAGTCGTTTATTAGGTGCTCCAGCTGGCTATATTGGTTATGATGATGGTGGTAAATTAACTGACAAAATTCGTCGTCAGCCTTATAGTGTAGTTTTATTTGATGAAATTGAAAAAGCTCATCCTGAAGTTTTTCATTTATTATTGCAAATATTAGAAGATGGCACCTTAACGGATGCCAAGGGTAAAAAAGTAAATTTTAGTAACGCCATTATCATTCTTACAAGTAATTTAGGTGCCGATCGGATGATGAAAGAGTCGAATCTTGGTTTTCACGCAACTTCTAAAAGTGATGAGAAAAAACTCGAATCAATTCATGCCGAAAATGCCGAAGCCGCTGAATCAGCTCTAAATACTATGATGCGGCCTGAGCTAATTAATCGCTTTGATAACATTATTACTTTCAGATCATTGACGCGCAAACAAGTTGGCAAAATTTTCGATAATTTAGTCGATGAGTTGCAGCAAAGGTTGGTTCAAAAAGGTATTCATTTAGTAATCAAACCAGCAGCCAAGCGATTTATTATTAAAAAAGGCTACAGTGAAAAATTCGGTGCGCGACCGCTACGTCGAGCAATTCAGGACGAAATTGAGCATCGAATTGCTGATGGTATATTGTCAGGTGATTATGAAAAGGGTACTGTATTAACAGTGAATATGCTAAATAAAGAGGTTCATTTGGATGTTGCTTCAGAATCGTAATAAATCTAGAGCCATAGTTAGTTTTATAGTTTGCACTATTTTAATAACTGGCTCGTTTTTTATTCTATTTTTTAGGCAACGTATTCTTGATCAAATAACTGTTTGGCAGTTTCGACCAGCGCAGGGAATATCTATTTTAACTGATAGACTTGGGTTGAATAATAACGGTAAGCTAATTTTTTATGCCAGTCAACCAGAGTTAGATTCGTCAAATCATTTTAATGAAGTTTGTAATCGGATTGAGTACACGACTTCTATTCTTGGTTGTTACAGTAATTTTCGAATTTATATTTATAACGTGACTGACGTAAAACTCGATGGAATTCGTGAGGTTACAGCGGCTCACGAAATGCTTCATGCCGTTTTTCAGCGTATGAGTGATGCCGAAAAAACCAAGTTAGGCGTGCTACTTGAGGCAGAGTATAAAAAACTAGAAAATGACAAAAATTTCGTTGACTTGATTGATTTTTATGCACAGACTGAACCAGGTGAACGCATTAACGAATTACATTCAGTGATTGGGACATCGGTTGCGTCTATCGATCCAGTGCTTGAGGCTCATTATAGCCAGTATTTTTCAAATCGTCAGTTAGTTGTGCAACTTTACACTAAATATAACGGCGTATTCCAGGATTTAAATGATCATGCTAAGGTTTTAATGGATCAACTAAATGCTCTTTCGATAAGTATCCCAGCCAGATCTTCCCAATACAACCTGGACGTTCAAACATTAAATTCTGATATTAATCTATTTAAAAGTCGAACCGAAAATCATTACTATGCATCACAGTGGCAACTTAACGTTGATCAATCTGCACTTAATGTCCGAATTGATGCAATGAATACGACTATGATAAATATTAAAGATGAAATTAATAATTATAAAACAATTTTGACCGAATATAATTCGATTGCATCTGAGTCAAGGAAACTATTTGATAGCATGGATAGTAAGCTTGTGGAAGCCCCATCAGTTTAATTTAATGACGATTTTGCTTTGGTCGGGTATACTGGTAGCTAATGGTAAAGTCAAAAACTCAGTTTGTCTGTCAAAATTGTGGGGCAAGTTATCCTAAATGGGTAGGTAGGTGTGATAACTGTGGCGAGTGGAATACGTTAGTTGAACAGGCGCCTATTTCTTCGGGTAAATCAGCTGTTGCTAGAAGTGGTAATTCTGGCAATGTGTTAAAAGTTCAAACAATGCGCTCAATTTCGAGTCAAGAAAACGCCAAGCGCTTAGCGACGGGTTTTCCTGATTTAGACGAGGTGTTAGGTGGCGGTATTTTACCAGGTAGTGTTGTTCTGCTGGCCGGTCAACCTGGAATTGGCAAAAGTACATTGTTGTTACAGGTGTCAGCCTATATCGCTCGGACAGATTCGGTTCTTTATTCTAGTGGTGAGGAATCAGCTAATCAAGTGAAATTGCGAGCTGAACGGCTTGGCGCAGAAAAGAGCGAACAGCTAAGTTTTGTTTCAAGCACGAGTGCCGATGATATTGCTGCTACTATCAGATCAGATGGTTATAAATTAGTAATTGTCGATTCAATTCAAACCTTGTCACTCGACGAGATTACATCAGCACCTGGTACTGTCAGTCAAATCACTAACAGCAGCAATGTTATCATTAGGGCAGCCAAGCAATCTGGTGCAGCCGTAATCTTGGTTGGGCATGTTACAAAAGAAGGTAGTATTGCCGGTCCAAAGGTATTGGAGCATCTTGTTGATGTCGTTTTACAATTTGAAGGTGATCGCTATGGTGGTTTTAAAATTGTACGTGCAATTAAAAACCGCTTTGGTGCGACTACCGAGGCAGCAATCTTCGAAATGAACAGGGAAGGTCTGAGATTAGTCGAAAATCCGTCGGCTGCATTGCTAGCTGAACGACAAAATGCCGATGGATCTGTCGTCTTAGCCACTCTAGAGGGCACTAGGCCACTTCTAGTAGAGATACAGGCATTAGTTACCCCGACAAACTTTGGTTACCCTAAACGAACTGCTAGTGGCTTTGACTTGAACCGCCTAAATTTACTAATTGCGGTTTTGGAACGTCGAACAAAACTAAAATTGGCCGATAAAGACATATATATTAATGTCGTTGGTGGTTTAAAGTTAAATGATCAAGCCGCTGATTTGGCGATTTGTATGGCAATTGCCAGCGCGGCGGCTGCCCGTCGGATCGATGACGGCATCGTGGTGTTCGGTGAAGTTGGTTTGGGCGGTGAAATTCGCTCGGCTCAATCAGCTGACCGTCGCGTTGCCGAAGCAAAAAAGCTTGGATTTATTCAAGCGATTGCTCCAAAAAGTGCAGTCAAAAACTCATTTATTAAAGGTGTCGGTGATTTGCGTACAGCACTTATTGACTATTTACAAAAATAAGGATAAATTTATGGAAATTATTACAATTATATTATTAACAATTACTTTGCTCGAAGTGTCTTATCTGGTTACAGTGAACTCAAAACAACTACTATCAAAAGGCAAAATAAAACCGATATTTGTTGATACGTCGGTCCTAATCGATGGTCGAATTATCGCGGTAGCCCAATCGGGCTTTATTGATGGTACACTTAGTATCCCACGAAGTGTTATTGGTGAACTTCAATATATGGCTGATCAATCTGATAGTGATAAGCGAAGTCGAGCCAGATATGGGCTAGATGTTGTCGCTGAATTACAAGCTATTCCTGGAGTTAAAGTTGAAATCTTTCAAGATGGGAGTCGAGCCGAAGAGGGTGTCGACGATCGACTACTGCATTTGGCGAAGAAGTATCATGGCTCAATTTGTACAATTGATTTTAATCTAAACAAAGTTGCTAGAGTTGAAGATATCACTGTTCTCAATGTTAATGATTTGGCTATGAGTTTACGCATGTCATATTTACCAGGTGAAAAAATGTTACTTGACCTTACCCAAAAAGGTCAAGATAACCATCAGGCAGTTGGCCATTTGGCCGATGGTACTATGGTAGTAGTTGAGCATGCTAATAATCAAATTGGTCAAATGGTTGAGATTGAGTTTATTCGAAGTTTACAGACCGCCGCTGGTAAGATGATGTTCGCAAAATTAATTGATAATAAGCCAGTTGTTCGAAACGACAAGCGCCAACCAGGTAGACAGAATCAAAATCAAAATAGGCGTCGCAACAATAAACCATTTCAAGCCGAGCAAAATATCGTTAATTTGATTAATAAACAATAATTTATATTATGGTTTTGTCGCCGTATCGACGTACCCGAGTATCTTGGTTGGGGCGGTTTCGGTTGTTACATAAAGTCCAGTATCTGATACTGATGCAGTAACAGCTAATTCATCTTTGGCAGTTCGTTCAACGGTATACGTATAGACGTATGGGCCAGGTACCGCTACGGCTGGTGATTGAGAAATGCCACCAACTTTTACGTCGATGCCTGATATCGGGAATTTACCTGCCTGAGCTACATCAACAGTTATCGTATAAGTGTTTAATGTAGGTGGTGTAACGCCTTTAACTACATTTACTGAAAAACTTGCTTGAGTGTCACTACATGCGTGAACATCGTCATCTTTGGATGCATCATAACCATCTGGGGCAGTAAAGATATCTTTTTTGGTAACTGGGTCAATCATCTTAACGACTTCGAGCGATATCCTAGCACCGGCTGGTGTACAGTCTGTAGCTTTCTTCTTTGATAATGTATCAAAATCCATCTCTGTTTTAGTTTGACCTTGAGTTGAGCTCCACCATGATGGATAGACCTCGCCATTGACGTTTTGGATGCCAGTTGGTTGCGGATACCAGTCGCCAGATTTCCAGAGTCCCTCAGCTGCGTAGACTTCTTTGTGAGCATATTCCATAACTGTTGCAATTATTGCGCCAGGTATTAATGAGTTGCCATTTTTGAGGATAGTGGCGTCTGAATTTCCTAGCCATACACCCATTGTTAAGGCTGGGCTATAACTCATCATCCAGATATCTTTAGAATACCCAGCTTTGTCGGACGTACCAGTTTTGGTTGCTGTTTGAACGCCGGGAATTGACATGCCTAAAGTGTATCTACTAAATGTTAATGGCACTCGTGCCACATCATCAGTAAGTATGTTGCTAACGATATAAGCTGATTGTGTGCTAACGATTTGAATCGAGGCCGTATCTGCCCATTTCTTTAAAACTACGCCGGAGTTATTTTTAACTTCAAGAATAGTTGATTGTGGTTTATAAGCACCTTGACGAGCTAGCGATGCGAAGGCATTTACTAGATCAATTTGTTTGACACCACAACCACCAATAGCGGCAGCTAGACCAACATTAACTTCGTCGCCTTGAGTACAATAACTAGTGGCGCCTAAAGCGTGAATTATATCAAGTGAAGGTTTGACGCCTGATATAAACATAGCTGAAACTGCTGGAATATTGCGGGAAGTTGCTAAAGCTGATCTGATTGTCATTGGACCTTTAAATATATGGTCAGCGTCCGTGAGGTGAGCTCCATAAATTGAATCTATATTAGCATCGTTTAAAATGCTACCACTACCATAATTGACTTGACCAGTCGGTTTCTTTTCGAATAGTTCAGAGTACACTAGCGGCTTAATGGTCGAACCAGGTTGAATGTAGGCGATAGCGGCATTATCTTGTCCGTAACCAGCGTACTTAAAATCGCGACTACCCATTAGGGCAACAATCTGGCCAGTCTGGGTATCTTCAACCGTGGCAGCGCCATTAGTAAAGCCAGCGTAGTCAGGCCAATAAGATGCAAACATATTATTCATTGCTTCCTCAAGTTTTGTCTGAATACGTAAATCAAGAGTTGTTTTAACAACTAATCCACCACCACCAACCGTAGCTTTGCCTAATTGTGTTTCGAGTTCTGAGCGAACCATTTGTACAAAGTGAGGTGCGCGAATATTAGTGTATTGATCTGATAGTGGATTAATATGATCGATAATTGGGAATTTTTTTGCTTCATCGGCTTCGGCTTTTGTAATCTTGCCTTGTTCTGCCATATAGTCTAATACTGTATGTTGACGTGCAATCAAACCGGCATGTCCGGCAACGTTATATGGGTCATAAACAGACGGGTTTTGCGGAATTGCAGCCAAAAGTGCGGCTTCTGGGAGTGTTAAGTCCTTGGCAGATATACCAAAGTAGGTTTGGGCAGCTGATTCTGCACCATTGCGTCGACCACCATATGGCGATTCGTTCAAATATAATGTCAAAATTTGGTCTTTGTTGTACATGCGCTCAACTTCAATTGACAAAATCATCTCTTTGATTTTGCGAGGTATGCCATTCAAACCCCGAAGTTGGGCTTCGTCAGCAAAGAAAACCTGCTTAACGAGTTGTTGAGTGAGTGTTGAGCCGCCCTGAGTACTACCGCCAGAAAAGTTATTTACAGCTGCTCGCATTAAACCTGTAATACTAATGCCACCTTCTGTGTAGAAACTTTTATCTTCGATGGCAATAGTTGCATCTTTGAGATACTGGCTAAGTGCACTACTTTCAACAACCAGTTTGTAATTACCTTCGCCTTTATCTTCCCATAAAACCTCTCCATTGCGATCAAGGTATGTTGTAACAGTGGTTTGGACACGTTTAGCTAGTTCTCCTGGGCGGATTGAGTCAAGGTCTTTGCGGAAATAAGCAAATAGGCCACCAACCAAGAGTAATACTAACAGTGCAGAAACGCCTATGATTTTAAGAGCCATAATTAAACCACGTTTACTAAACCAGTAACTAAAAACGTGTTTAGGATTTAGACGATAGATAAAGCGTTTAATTGGGTTTTTGGGTAGAGAGGCTAAATATTGAGCGTGTTTTCGAATTGCAGCATCTTTTTTGGTCTTGTGAGAGTGTGACAAATTAGAGTACACACTTAATTTGTGTGATTTTAGTTTATTCTTAGCCACGTTTTATATTCCCCATCAACATTAATTATCCCATTATAACACTAGGTTAATGTCGTCGCAAAATTTTATTTATGTGCATCTGTCGATGTTTTTGGTATACTACCAGATAGATACTTGATAATAACCAAAGAGGGTAAAATGAAACTTTCAGAAGAACTCAAATGGCGCGGATTCTCTAGTCAAATGACATATCAGGACGTAACGGTTCTCGATGGTGAGCCAATTTCGTTTTACTGGGGTGTTGACCCAAGCGCTGACAGTATGACAATTGGTAATCTTGCGGCTGGTATGATGGTTCGATGCTTTATTGATCATGGTCATAAGGCATTTTTATTAGTTGGTGGTGCAACTGGTATGATTGGCGATCCAGATGGTAAATCGAGTGAACGCAATTATAAAACAATCGAAGAGGTTGCTAAAAATAAAGCTGGGATTGTAGCCCAATACCATCAAATCTTTGCTGGTAAGGAATTCACAGTTGTTGATAATTACGACTGGTTTAAGGATATCAATTACTTAGATTTTTTGCGTAATGTTGGAAAATATGTACCACTTAATCAGATGTTGGGACGTGATTTTATTCAAACACGCTTAGGAACTGATGGTTCGGGCATTAGTTATGCTGAATTTAGTTATTCTTTGATACAGGGTTATGATTTCGTACATTTATTCCGTGAGTATGGTGTCACGCTTCAACTATGTGGAACTGACCAATGGGGTAATTCTATTACTGGTGTCGATTTAATCCGTCGAATTGAAGGTAAAGAAGCCCATGTCTATTCAACTCCATTAATAATGAATAAAGCGACTGGTCTAAAATTTGGTAAGTCTGAAGGTGGAGCAATCTGGCTTGATTCGAATAAAACGAGTGTTTATAAATTTTACCAATTTTGGTTAAATGTTGACGATATTGGCGTGATTGATTACCTCAAGGTTTATACTTTATTATCCAAAGAAAAAATCGAGGAATTAGCCCGTCAGACTAACGACAACCCATCTGCGCGTCTAGCCCAAAAGACATTGGCCCATGAGGTTACTTCGCTCGTTCATGGCGCAGACAGAACCGCAAGCGTTGAGCGAGTTACTGAAGCGCTATTTGGTGGGGCTGATTTTAAAACATTGACCGATTCAGATCTTGACCTTTTAGCTAGTGAGATTTATGTCGTTCCGATTGGGACATCAATTATTGATAGTTTAGTTAAATCGAATCTGGCATCGAGTAATGGTGAAGCTAAGCGTCTAATGGCCAGTGGAGCTGTATCTGTTAATGGCGAAAAAGCTAGTGATGACAGGGAAATTGAATCGGTTTCGTTGATAAAAAAGGGCAAAAATAGTTTCGTTTTAATTCGCTAAAAAGGAGTACTAAAATGAATTTGTCGGCATTTAAAGCCTATGACATTAGAGGTAAGTATCCCGAAGAGGTCAACGAAGAGTTGGCATATTTAGTTGGTCGAGCAATAGTTCGTTATTTAGCAGCTAAAATTATTGTAGTTGGCCGCGATATGAGATTATCTTCACCATCTTTAGCCAATAAATTAATCGAAGGTATTATTTGCGAAGGTGCGGAAGTTGTTAATATCGGTCTTTGCACGACTCCAATGCTAAATTTTTCAGTTGGAAAATATGGTTACGACGGTGGCGTTATGGTGTCTGCTTCACATAATCCGGGTAGCGATAATGCCTTTAAAATTATCGATAAAAATGTCAGCCAACTTAGTGACTTTGAAGGTTTAAATGATATTAAACAACTAATTCAGACTGGTTTTAAGGATTGTATTAATAAACCTGGCTCGGTATTAGAAAAAAGTGTTTTAAACGATTATATTGATCATATTAAAACTACAATTGGTGAAATCGGGCCGCTTAATGTTATTGCTGATTATGGTAACGGTGTTGGTGCAATTTCGGCTAGCCCTGTTTTCAAGAGTTTAGGTATAAAAGTTAATGAACTATACTCTGAACCAGACGGTGATTTTCCAAATCATCCAGCTAATCCTCACGACGCTGTAAATTTTAATGATTTGATTAGTCAAGTTATTAAAAATAAGGCTGATTTAGGCATTTTCTTTGACGGTGATGCCGATCGGGCAATTATGGTTGACGATTTGGGCAGAATTGTACCAGTTGATTTATTGACTGTTCTTTTGGCACAACAAGAACTTGCTATTAAAAAATCTGGCAAAGTTTATTATGATTTGCGTTTTTCAAAAGTCGTTCCAACACTTCTAAAACAATCTGGTGGTATACCAGTAATGATGCGAGTTGGTAATCCGTTTTATAAAAAAGTTTTAAGGGAAAACGGTGGCATTATGGGCGCTGAATTTTCTGGTCATATTATGTTCCCTGAAAACTATAATATGGATGATGGCTTGTTTGCTGCTCTTAAGACGATGAAATTGATTTGTCAGCGTGGTAAGAAACTCTCGGAATTAATTGATGATGTTACGGTTTTCGTGGCTTCGCCTGAGATATCAATCGAAGCAAAAAATCCAGCGACTGTGTTTGACAGAATTATTGCGGCTTTTCCTGATGGGCAGCAAATCGAACTTGACGGTGTTTATCTAGATTTTTATGATGGTTTTATATCTGTCAGGCGTTCCAATAGTGAGTTTCAATTGATTAGAATTAGGATTGAGGCCGAGTCAGCAGAAATCTTACAGTATAGACTTGATAAGGTTAAACAAATAATTACCGAAGGCTAGCAACGTTACTGCTACACTGTATATATGAACCTGCTATCATCACTTGATAAGGTGAAGGGAATCGGTCTTAAAACCGGCGAACAGTTTGCGCAAGCTGGGATCAATACGGTTGGTGATTTGATTGATTTTTTGCCTCGAACTTATGAGGATTTTTCGCATATCACGACGATATCAAATATTGCACCAGGCAAGGTGACAATAAAAGCTCGTTGCGAAAAAATAGCTACCAGACCAGTTCGCAGAGGTCTTCGAATAACTACTGCAACTCTAGCTGATGCCAGCGGTAAATTGCAAGCGGTCTGGTTTAATCAACCTTATCGTGAGACTCAATTTAAATCTGGTGAAGAATTTTATTTTTCAGGCGAATTTGAGTTTAGTTATAATCGTTATCAACTAACCAACCCAAGTGCCGAAATGGTCAAAGATATGCCAGTCCAGACGGATAGAATCTTGCCAGTCTATCGTTCAATCAAGGGTCTAAAAATTCCTTTGGTACGCAAAGTATTATCAGAATTACGCCCCTTAATCACCATGCTACCTGAAACTTTACCAGTTGAAATTATTAAAGATGAGAAATTATTATCGCGTAGTCAAGCTGTTCTCAAGATGCATTTTCCAGAAAGTGCAGATGATGTCGAAAAAGCTCGCGAAAGATTAGCTTTTGAAGAGTTGTTCCAGTTATTACTGGCGAGTCAGTTAAATCGTCAAGAAAACGCTAAATTAACTGGTTGGCATATTCCATTTGAACAGCCAATTGTCGCAAATTTTGTTAAACAATTACCATTTGAGCTCACTTCAGCTCAGCGAATTGCTGCATGGGAAATAATTCAAGATTTAGAACGCAAAACTCCAATGAATCGACTTCTACAAGGTGATGTCGGGTCTGGCAAGACGGTCGTAGCTGGTCTGGTAGCTTGTCAGGTTGCCCACGCTGGTTATCAAACGGCAATTATGGCACCGACTGAAATACTAGCTTCTCAGCATGCCGAAACGCTAAATAAATTGTTGCAACCATTTGGCATTAAAGTTGGTTTATTGACTGGTGGTGTCAAGGGCGCCAAGCGAAAAATTTTATATGAACAGATCGGGAATGGCGAAGTTAATGTTGTTGTTGGGACACATGCCTTAATTCAAGATACGGTAAAGTTTCATAAATTAGGCTTTGTAGTGATAGATGAACAACACCGTTTTGGGGTTGCTCAGCGGCTGCAATTACTAAAAAAATCAAAATATATGCCTCATATGCTGGCAATGACCGCAACACCTATTCCTCGAAGTTTGGCTTTAACTGTATATGGTGAACTGGATATTAGTATCTTGAACGAATTGCCAAAAGGCCGAAAGCCGATTATGACAAAAATTTGGTCACCCAACAGTCGGGCGCAATTATACAAAGAAATTGATGCCGAACTTGAATCTGGTCGTCAAGCTTATGTTATCTGTAGTCTAATTGAAGAGAATGTTGACAACGAAGTGAAAAGTGTTCAGGCTGAACATAAAAAGCTTCAAAACTCAATTTTTAAGCATCGTCGAATAGGATTGTTGCATGGTAAATTAAAACCAGCCGAAAAAGATGAAATAATGCGACAGTTTGTAGCTGGAAAATTTGATATTTTGGTTAGTACGACGGTTGTTGAGGTCGGAGTCGATGTCCCTAATGCGACAGTTATGGTTATTGAAGACGCTGATCGATTTGGCTTATCGCAGTTACATCAATTGCGTGGCCGAGTTGGACGCAGTATTTTCCAAAGTTATTGTTATCTTGTGACGAGTTCAAGTTCTAAACCATCACAGCGTTTAAAAGCGGTTGAAAAAAGTAATGACGGATTCTATTTAGCCGAAGTTGATCTTAAATTGCGTGGTCCAGGTGAAATTTATGGCCGAGCTCAACACGGGGCTTTAAATTTACAAATTGCGACACTGGCTGACACGAAATTAATTAATCGGGCCCAAAAACAGGCAAAACTATTCGTTAGTCAAGAGATTAACCTGCTACAATATAAGCAATTGGCTGAGCAAGTCCAGTATTATCAACGCTTAACGACATTGAATTAAGAGAACAATAAATATGTATTCAGGAACAACTTTTCGTCGAAATTCAGGCAGAATTGTCGGTGTTCATCAAAGGATTGATCGGGCCGCGCGCCGTAATTTAAACGCGCTTATTTCGAAATCACTTAAGTTTCCCGGAATTCGTAATATTCTTCACTTTGAGGGCAAAAATGGATCAGATGGCTTGAATCTAAAAGGTTCATCCAATGATATTCCTTGGCATTTTATTGATCCGGTAAATGCTGACGATAGAGCGCTTCTGGCGATTATTAATGACCACATCTTTAATCTAGTGGAATCTCTGAAATGTCAAGATGGTATTAAGGCCGCATTTGATGCAGCTTGGTTGGCTCATGCCATAACTGACGGTTTAACTCCGGCTCACCACTATCCGTTAGACGACAAGATAAAAGAGTTATTTGGTAAATCTCATAGTGAACGTCACAGCTTGTCTGATAAAAATATAATTAAAGGCAAAAACCGTCGCGACACCATTGCTAAAAATTGGGAATATTGGGGTGCGGGCGGAGTGTTTACAGCGCATTTAATGTACGAAATGGGTGTCGCTTCGGCAATTGCAACTGAAAAATTTGGGTTATCTATAATAAATCAGGCAGAAATTGACCGTATGATGGATGTTGGTTTTGAGGTAATTTATATAGAGTCGGTCCAAAAAATACATAGCCTTAATATGTATACTAATTTTTCAAAAACTGGCTGGACGGTTAATCTTGCGACCGAAACTAAACAAATTTTAGTGCCCGAGATTATCAAAGTGGTTAGTCTAGCTTGGTATTATGCCGCTATATTAGCAAAAGGCAATAAATTATGAACGTTCGCATAATTGCTGGTAGATTTGGTGGCAGAATAATTCAAGCCCCAGAAGGCAAGATTACTCATCCGATGAGTGAACGAGTTCGTAGCTCATTGTTCAATATCTTAGGTAATGAAATTAAAGATGCTGAAGTTTTAGACGCTTTTGCTGGTTCTGGATCGTTGGGTTTAGAAGCGCTTAGTCGTGGCGCAAAACACGCCACATTTATCGAGCGCGATAGGTTAGCTAATCAAATTTTGATACAAAACGTAGGCATTTTAAATGTTGAGGCTGAATCGACGGTTTTACAGATGAATGTGGCGTCTTGGATTACAAAAAATCAAGACAAATTATTCGATGTAATTTTTACAGACCCTCCCTATAATGATATGCAGTTTTCCACAGTTTCAAGATTATGCAAATTATTAAGCCCAAAAGGACTTATGGTATTATCATACCCAGGTAGAGGTGAAGTACCGCCCGTTGATGGAATTGTTGTGGTGGACAATCGTAGTTACGGAACCGCGGCCCTAAATTTTTACCGACGAAAATAGCGGCAAATTAGCCGCTATTTTTTATTTGATTTTAAAAATCGGCATAATCTCTGGAGTTAACCAGAGATTATGCCGAACAGAACGGTAATAGTATTAGTTTGGCTCAAGTTGTGCCAGGAGGAAGATTAGTCGAGTATTTTTGTTGTGCCCACTGTGGCACATTTCCAGCATCAGTTAGCACGCCATCGTGGTATGCCGCCAAAACTTTCTGATGGGTGTCTTCTTTTACGTCGAAAGGTTTTCCGTACGATGTCCGACTGGCCATACTAGTACCTCCCTTTTTCTGTCGCCCAAACGCCAATAATTAATGCATCACCATAAAAATTATTGTCTGGTCATCTCAAACTTCTTGAGAACGACGTGCCAAACTGATAATATTTATCAGTTTAATACGCCATTCTCAAGGCAACACATATTATTAAGGTTCTACTTGTTGTTATACTATAAGAAGAACGAATACTCAAGCGTTATTAAAGAAAATAGAGACCGAGTTAGTCTCTATTTTATTTGGTGCGCGGGAGAAGACTCGAACTTCCACATCCTTACGGACACCAGCACCTGAAGCTGGCGCGTCTACCATTCCGCCACTCGCGCATACCCAATAAGAATAGCTGTTTTATGACTGTATATCAACGCCTTGTCTTAAATTTTTGGTGAGTATTTAGCAAAATCGGCTAAATTATAGTCAGGATTTAGGTTAGAGATAAGGGTTGAAAGGTCGACTTTTTGTTTAACACCAGGGTTTAATGTGCCGTATGGGTCAAAAACAGTGCGGATTTGGCTGTAAAGATTGATGATATTTTCATCTAGTTGAGAATAGACGGCCACCGATTTAGTTCGTCCTTCACTTGATTCAACTGATAAACTACCGCCAAACCGGTTGACTAATTCGGCATAATCGGCAATCAACTTAAATACCTTTTGCTTGTCGCTGATGGTATGAAGTTGCAGTAGTGGGCGAGTATGAATTATGCCGTCAATCCACCTGATATGATAAGGTAGCTCAACGTGGTGTTTATTAGCTAACTCGCCAAGGGCATTGATAAAATCTTCACGTCGGTCATTTGGAATTGACGCGCCATCAATTAATGGTGGCATTGATTCATTATCGGCATCTGGTTGTAATACTAGCGAGCTAATTCCGCGAATAGCGTGCAACTCATCTAGCGAATAATCTTTGTCGGTAAAAATTTTGGTATCGAATTTAGACAATTTTTTAAGTGTATGTTTAACTTTTCGGCGTCGTGCGTTATCGCTGAAATCATGGAAACTAACTAGCAAAATTGCACCATCATCAGAGCCACTTTCAATATTTGAGAACATAAACTTTTTGCCATAATCATTTTCGGCTTTCGCAAACAAGCGTCCATCGATTAAGTCGAGTGAATCAGGTTTTAGAGTGCTAATAATATCGGCTGCGTCACGAGCAATTTCGGGTTTATCAAATGCCGCGACAATTATTGATTCGTCGATGCTGTAATAATTTGATGATAGGATTATCTCTGAAACAATACCTAAAGTACCTTGAGAGCCAATAAAAAGCGGAGTTAAATCGAATGAGCCGTCGCGTTGCTTGACTTTAGCAATACCAGAATACCCAGTATTATCGCGCGATTCTTTTGGGATTTTTTCATCAATTAATTGCTGGTTATCTTCTATCAAACCGTCAATTTTTCGATAAATTTCGCCTTCAAAAGTTTGTAAACCTCTTTTTTTATCTAGTTCATGACGGCTAATTCGTTTTGTCTCGATTAAATCACCATTTGCCAGGACTACTTCAAGTCGATTTACCCAATCACCAGTTTGACCGAAACGGCCAGATAATGCACCAGCGGCGTTATTAGCAACGGCTCCACCAATCGTACTAAAGGCGTAGGAAGTTGGGAAGGATGGAATAATCAAACCATGTGATTTAAGCACGTCATTAACAGTGCCGAAATTTACACCAGGTTGAACGTGAATAAATTGATCTTTACTTTTTGTACTTAAATAAATAATATTATTCAAATGAGCAGCTGTATTGATAATTATACCTTTGCCGATAGCTGCGCCAGTTTGATCAGAACCACCACCACGAGTGGTAATTGGCATAATATGGCCTTTTTCGGCTAATTGCCATGTAAATCTAGCTATTTTGCGGATGTCATTAGTAACTCTGGGGTGGGCGACAAGTTCGGGCATAATCTTGAGGATACTGCCATCGCGCGAGAACTTTTCTCGAATTACTTTAGAACTAGTGACTTCACCCAAGATATGTTCATTAAGATATTGTGCAATTTTATTCATTACCCTCATCCATCCCCTCAGTGATTACTATATTAATAATACCACAAGCGCCATAATGGTAGTATATTTTTAAAAGCTTTATCCTATAAGATATTTTTGTTATAATATATTATGTATGCGGATGTGGTGCCGATGATGTAAATCGTAGACACGTATGCGTGAAGAGTAGGTATATGTGGATGTGGTGTCAATGAGTAATCGTAGACACGCAGGCGTGAAAAGAAGATATGCGGATGTGGTGGAATGGTAGACACGCCAGCTTTAGGAGCTGGTGCCGTAAGGCGTGAAGGTTCAAGTCCTTTCATCCGTACCAAAGTAAAAAGACAGTTGAAAAACTGTCTTTTTACTTTGGTATTCGCGATGAAAAGATTTGAACCTGAACCCGAGGGCGTGGAGGCGAAAACTGTCACGTCGACAGTTTGAGAGTCGGAAACTTGGATGGCGGTGACGCCACCAAGTTGAGACGGGGTCGCGGAAATTTGCAGAGCAAATTATCTGTGACCAAGTCCTTTCATCTTAAAAAAACATATTACAAAACATTATTCTATTTTAGAAGGTCCGTCCTTCTAAAAATTCCAAATGGTCTCTATTTTCATTGGTAGCCGCCGATAAGGTGACCAAGTCCTCTTTAATAAAATAATTTTTAATAATATCTTGTATAATTAATTATATATGTATGAAAAACATAAAATCAAAGTGTCAAATATTTCTAACATAGTTTTAGAATATTATAAAAACAAACAGCCCTTTCATATATATCATGGCAGCACTAATTCCACTCGAATACTTTCTTTTAAGCGTAGCCAGATGGTTGACACTAGTAATCTTGATAAAATTCTGTCGGTTGATGTTAAAAAAATGACGGCAATTTGTGAGCCAAATGTTCCAATGGACAAGCTTGTTAATAAAACCTTAAAATACGGTTTAATTCCTCCTGTTGTAATGGAATTTCCTGGTATAACGGTTGGGGGGGGTATTCAAGGTGCGGCGGCTGAAAGCGGGTCGTTTAAGTGGGGTTGTTTTAGCCAGACATTTAACTGGTTCGAGATGGTATTGACAAATGGTGAGGTACTTAAATCATCCAATGAAAATAATGAGGATTTATTTTATGGAACGGCCGGGTCTTATGGTTCACTTGGCATTATTACGGCTGCTGAAATTAAGCTAGTGCCTGCATGTAAATATGTCAAATTATCATATATACCAGTTGATAGTTTTAACGCAGCTAAAGATATAATTGAAGATTATGCATCCAAAAACTATGATTATATTGATGGGATTATGTATAGTCAAAATTCTGGAGTCGTTATGGTTGGTACATTAAGTGATGTAACCACTGGACGAAAACAACGATTTAGCCGTTCATATGACCCATGGTTTTATCTTCATACCGAAAAAATATGCCAAAAAGGTGAGCCATTCACTGAGACAATTCCTATTAAGGATTATTTATTCCGTTATGATCGTGGTGCCTTTTGGGTTGGTAAATATGCCTTTGATTTATTCCACGTATCTTTTGATCCTTTTATGCGCTGGCTGCTAAATCCGATTTTGCATACTAGAAAATTATATCAAGCGCTTCAAGATAGTGGCGCTTCTCAAAGGCACTTAGTCCAAGATATGGCTGTACCCGTTGTAAAAACTGTCGAATTTATGCAATATATTGATAAAACATTGAATATTTATCCATTATGGCTATGTCCAATGAAGTCTGATACGAAGTCCACATTGCAACCAAATTGCATAGATACTTCATTGGCTATGAATGTTGGAATATGGGGTACTGAAATAGAATCTTATGAAGAGTTTGTTAATTTAAATCGTTCTTTGGAAAAAAAGCTTAAACAACTTGGTGGTAAGAAGTGTTTTTATGCCCAGTCTTTTTACACTGAACAAGAATTTTGGGATATATATGATAAGCCAAAATATCAAGAGCTTAGATTAAAATATCACGCCGAAAGTTTGCCTAGTGTTTTCGAGAAGACAAAAGTAAAAAAAGTTTATAGTGTAAATATTAAGCGTGGATTGTTTCGTACTATTTTTGGAAAAGCTAAATTACGAATTAAGGATTGACATAATCCGCCAATTATTATATATACCTTTTTGGTATGGGGGCTTAATAATATGGGCTGGCTATTACGTTCAAACCCTTGCAATAATTGCCAATTTATGCTAGTATTATCAGCCGGAACCTTAACAATTGATTGCTTAGGCATGGTGTGAAGATGGCGCTTTGTTTTTATTTTTGAAATAAATATGATGTGCCGTCTTCAATCCAAAGGGTTGAGTCTAATAATATATTTATATATTAATGGGTAATGGCGGGGAAGAGGTTTAAAAATGACCAGTAATGTTGATTACCTACTAAAATTAAATGAATTGAGGAGGTTTTTCCCTTGGGTTAAAAAAAAGGAAATCAGTAAGCTGTCTTCGATGGTCGCGTTTACTTGTTGTCGAGAGACAATAATGGGCGTGGGTGTCTATAGAAATAATGAAAGCGACCGGATGCAGTTTAAAAGAGCATTGGGTTGTTGGGTTTATTTTCTAAAAGAAGATGGGTACTCGTTTCACGCAACGTTTAAGTGCGCTTTGGCTGAGTTCCCTTATGGTTGCAAAAACCATGATGGAACGGAATTAGTTGAACTTGAATTATTGCCCGCAAGGAATGCAAAAGATGCGGACAAAAAAATTGGGGGAATTGATGCCGAGTTTATTCCTGGTATTGACGCGATTTGGGCTTGCGCCTTTAACACTGAAATATGTGCTGAATTTGGCAAGTCCTTGCCCGTGTTGATTATTCCAGGGATTAAGGTTAACGGCAGATTTGTAGCTGTAGTTTGTGTTGATAAAACAATAAACTTGACTACAATTAGCCACCTAAACCTTAGTTCGTCGGTGTGCTACCCTAAGTCTATTTTTTAAAGTTCCGAAAGTCCCCTGGTGTAAAGCCAGGGGCATTTTCATATCAAAACGTTTTTTTAAACTATAATTGAATAATGAGTGAACAAATTATTGGCGTTGGGCCACACAAAAAACCTTGGCCAACTGATTCTAAATTCGATTTGGAACTACTAGAGCACGGCGATAAACGCAATGTACTGGATAAATATCGTTATTGGACTGTTGAGGCTATTAAGGCTGATTTAGATTTAACTCGAACATCTCTTCACGTTGCAATTGAAAACTGGCAACATGACCTTAATATTGGCACGATTGTTCGGGCTGCCAATGCATTTAACGTCGAAGTAGTTCATATCATCGGCAGGCATCATTGGAACCGTCGTGGTGCCATGGTAACAGATAGGTATATGAACATTATTGAGCATAAAACAGCTGAAGAGTTCGCGGATTGTATGAAATCCGAAAATAGGCAGATAATAGCTGTTGATATCATCCCTGGAGCCACTGCGCTATCTGAGACGAAGTTACCGACCAGAGCTGTGTTAGTGTTTGGTGGTGAAGGTCCGGGCCTCAGCCAGCAGATGCAACAGGTAGCCGAGAAAACCGTCATGATTGAGCAATTTGGATCAACTAGGTCTGTAAATGTCGGTGTTGCGGCCGGAATTGCAATGTATGTTTGGGTGCAACAGAATGTGCTGCTTAAGGTTGCTAATACTAGAAAATAGTGTTTATATTATTTTGAACCTTAACATTTTTTAAACTAATCCAACTACTATTCATGGTTCGCCATTAAACGACTTACAAAAAGAAAGAGGTGATTTATTTGGGGAAGAAATCTTATATTACCGAATTTGACAAGTCTGTCATGGAGAAATGGTTACTTAAGGAAAATATAGTGACGCAGGGACAGTTTGATATCATCTGCAAAATTGAGAATTATCTATTAGCGATGGGCAAAACCTTGTACCCGCTTGATATTATTCTTGAGGTTTCGAGGTTTTATAAGGTGTCAATTCGTGATATGGTCGGGAGGAAAAGGCGTGATGAAAAGGCCAGAAAAGCACGAAAAGTGGCAATATATATGATTGATAATGAAGCTGCTGGATTAGTAAATTACGTAGATATTGCTCGAATTATGGGGCGTGGTGCTTCGTCTTCGACGGTCGCCAATGCTATTGAATATTCTACGGACTGTCTTCGTAATAAGCTTGACAACTTACAAAATGATATCCCAAATATCTACGAATGCTTGATTAAAAGTTAGGGTTAAGCCTGGTATGCGTAAAAACATACCAGGCTTAAAAAATAATCAAAAATAGTTTTATTTAAATAGAGTATTTGTCTTAACTTTTTCAATACCGAACAGATAAATCATGTCCAAAATTCCAAGAGTATTTACCAGCATAAAAACAACAAACCAAACCTTATCTTTGTTTCGGACGGCATGCCAAATTGCGGCTGCTTTCCAAAAATAGGTCCAAATTAATAACATAATAAACAAAATGATAAATATTGCTGATATTTCTGGTTGAGGTTGTGTATAAAAATAATGATACATATGTTTATTTTATCACAAATAATTTGTAATTAATCGCAAATAACTTGTAATAAACAGATAAAAATGTAAAAATTATATATAGTCTCCACAATACAAATTGTTGGGATTTGAGATGTAAATCTATGTGTTATAAAACTTGTCTTCTTTGGACAAGACATATCCATAGATACGTCGAGTACAAAAAGACAGTTTTTAACCAGAGAGGACGTTTCAAATCATAATGATTTGTGTTGCGGCGACTATAAAATGAATACTCTATCATCACAACCATACAAGGGTGCACGGGATTACTATCCCGAAGATAAACGAGTTCAAAATTATATTTTTTCAGTTTGGCATAAAGTCTCAAAGCTATTTGGCTACGAAGAATATGGCGCGCCAACACTTGAGCCATTAGAAGTTTATGCCGCCAAAAGTGGTCAAGAATTAGTCAACGAACAAACCTATACTTTTACCGATCGTGGTGGTCGGGTTGTAGCAATTCGTCCTGAAATGACACCTAGTATCAGCCGTATGGTGGCCGGTCGCCGTCAAGAATTGGCTTATCCAGCCAGGTTATATTCAATTGCGAATTTTATGCGCTATGAACGTCCACAACGTGGTCGTGAGCGTGAATTTTGGCAACTAAATGTCGATATTTTTGGCTCAGACGGCGTTAGTGCTGAAGCTGAAATAATTACGTTATCAGATAGTATTATGAAGGAATTTGGGGCTAAACCTGAAGATTATATTATTAAGATTAATAACCGCAAATTAATTAATTTTATGATGGCCCAATATCTTGGTCTTGATGCTACCCAGGCTCAATTAATGATTAAATTATTTGATCGCAAAGATAAAATCAGTGACAAAGATTTTACCGACCAAGCCAGCGAGATATTTGGCGATTGGTCCGAAGTTGGTCTCAAAAAAGTCGAAACATTACTGAGTGCCAAGACTATGGCTGATTTACCGGCCGAAATTCGCGATAGTTCAAGCGTTCGTGAGGTTCAGGAATTATTTACTTTGCTAGAAAGAGCCGATGTTAAGAGTCTTAGCTTTGACATTACATTGATGCGCGGTCTTGATTATTACACCGGTATGGTGTTTGAAGTGCGCGATACTCATCCCGAAAATAATCGTTCAATGTTTGGTGGTGGTCGCTACGATGGTTTGGTTGGCGCGTTTGGTGTTGAGCCAATTTCAGCGGTAGGTGTTGCGCCAGGCGGAACAACTATGGAAAACTTTTTGACGGTTCATAATTTATTGCCAAAACTTCGTTCGACGACTGACGTTTACATCGCAGCATTGGGTGAAGTAAATCGTGAAGCCAGCAAATTAGCCCGCGATTTACGCGAGAAATGCATTAATGTTGAACTAGATTTATCAAATCGAAAACTTGATAAACAGCTCAAAAACGTACTCAAAAAAGAAATTCCTTACATTCTATTCATTGGTGAAGAAGAGGTTCGTACGGGGATTTATGCGCTAAAAGATATTAATAATTCACAAGACTTCAAGCTGGATTTTGCCGGTGTTGTTGATAAACTCGCTGTTCGTTAGTAGCGAAAGCGAAAAAAAGGAGAAAAATAGATGAAAACATCAATTAAGAATATTTCTGATACTAAAGTTATGGTAACAATCACGATTGATGCCGAAAATTTAGCAATTGCCGCCGAAGTTGCTACGAAAAAGCTAGCCCGTGATGTTAAAGTTGCTGGTTTTCGTAAGGGTAAAACTCCAGTTGGTGTAGCTGCCAAAAATATTGATTCGAATGTATTACAAGAACAAACGATTAATGATGCAATCAGCAAGGCAGTAGCCGAAGTATTTCTTGAAAATAAAATACAGGCGTTGGATCGTCCAGTTGTTGAAGTTAAAAAATTTGTACCAGGTGAAATGCTAGAATTTACGGCTGAGGCTGAAATATTGCCTACAATCAAACTAGGTAATTATAAGAAGCTCAAAGTAAAAGTTGAAAAAGTCGTTGTTAAAGATAATGAAATTGAAGAGATAATCGATCGAATGCGCAAGGGTCTTGCTGACAAAAAAGATGTCAAACGTGCAGCAATTAATGGTGACGAAACTATTATTGATTTTGTCGGTAAAAAAGATGGTGTTGCGTTTGATGGTGGTACTGGCAATGATTTTAGTCTAACGCTTGGTTCTGACCAATTTATACCTGGCTTTGAAGAGGGGATTATTGGGCATTCAGCCGGCGAAACATTCGATTTAGTATTAACTTTCCCAGCCGATTACGGCTCGGCCGAATTAAAAGGCCAAAAAGTTACATTTACTACGACACTAAAAGCTATTAAAGAAGTTGTTTTACCGGAAGTCGATGATGCATTTGCAGCTAAATCTGGTCCATTTAAGACAGTTTCCGAACTGAAAGCTGATATTAAACGTGAGTTAACTACTCAAAAAGATCGTGAATCATCCGAAAAACTAAAAGACGAATTAGTCAAGCAATTAGTTGCCGTCAGCCATGTTCCAACACCTGAAATTTTGGTGGCCGATCAGATGAAATCAATTGAACAAGATTTTACTAATAATTTAATGTACCAAAGTTTAACCCTTGACCAATATTTAGAGAACAAAGGTTTTGAGACCAAAGAAAAATGGCTCGAAGATGAAGTAAAGGCGATTGCCAAAAAGCGAGTTGAAGCTGGGTTAGCACTTGCCGAACTTAGCAAAGTCGAAAAAATTACGGCAACTAACGAAGAACTTGAAGCGCACGTCGATATGTTCCGTCAACAATATGCCAAAAATGCCGATGCTTTGAAACAATTTGAGCAACCCGAAGTTCGTCGGGACATTGCTAATCGGTTATTGACCGAAAAAACTGTTGACCGATTAGTCGAGCTTAATAAATAAATAATATTCAATATTATAAAACATTTTCTTTGTTTAGAAGGACGGACCTTCTAAAGAAGAGAAACATTGTATAATATTGGTATATAATTAAACTATGAGTAAAACGTCAAATTATTTGGTGCCAACGGTTATTGAAAAAACCTATGAAGGCGAGCGGGCGTACGATATTTATTCGCGGTTGTTAAATGAGCGGATTATTTTCTTAGGTGAACAAGTTAATGAAACGACGGCTAATATCGTTGTCGCTCAGTTATTACATCTGGCATACGCCGACTCTAAAAAAGACATTAAATTATATATTAATAGCCCCGGTGGCAGTGTTTATGATGGCATGGCCATCTATGATACGATGCAATATATCAAACCTGACGTTCAGACGATTGGTATAGGCTTACAAGCAAGCATGGGCGCATTTTTGTTGTCGAGCGGTACCAAAGGTAAACGCATGTTATTACCTAATAGCCGCGTTATGATTCACCAGCCAAGCAGTGGCACCGAGGGTAAGGTGACTGATCAAGAAATTACTTTACGAGAGAGTATAACACTTAAGAAAATCTTGAATGAAATCCTAGTCAAAAACACTGGTCAAAAGTTATCAAAGATTGAAAAAGATGTTGAACGAGATTACTGGATGAGTGCTACCGAAGCTGTTGCATATGGCCTGGTTGATAAAGTAATAAAAAAAGACGAATAAATTTTGATTAGAATTTAAAATAGAGTCCTGACACATTGATGTGTCTAGGACTCTATTGGCTAGGAGGATGTGACACTTGTATCGTTGTCACCATAGGTCATATAGGCTTTTGATAAGCTGCTGCCGTCGATAAATACTTTTTCGCTTTTGCCGATGGTGACATCCCCGGCCTCGAGTTTTGAGTTTTTATCGACATTGATTGCAGTTGTACTGCCATCATCAAGATTTTGCACGACGACTGCTTCGTCAAACCTTTCCAGGACTAAATATTTTTGTGTCCCGTCAAATAAGGTTAACGCAAATAGCCAAATCATTACGACTACTAACGCCAAGGCGGCGAACAAGCAAATCTTTTGAGCCTTTTTAGCTTCTTTTCTAGTGGTGAACACTACAGCAATCAAGATTATACCAACTGCGATTAGCATAGCCAAAATAATGAAAAAAACAAAGCTATTAAACATAAAATTACCTCCTAAACCGAAAGATGCTTTACTCCGTACTGCGGAGTTCAGTCCGAAATCGTGAATAATATTGCAATTATGTCACTAAAACAAAAACTAGCAATCATTAGCATTATTTTTTGGTAAAAAAATAGACCAGTGCGATTATACGCGACTGGTCTATATTTAGGAGGAAGGCAATGACATCGCTGTGCCGATGTCTACGATTTGGGCTTGTGCTTTTTCCAAAGCCTGCCCAAAAATCACTATCCTTGTGGACATCAATGACAGTGTTTAGGTCTGTTCTGGAAATTATTCGGTTAATTTTTCAAAGCACCAAATACCAAGCATAAAACAAAGCCTAAACTTAATATCAGGACTTCCCACTTGAACCTTTTGTTATTTCTCGGTTGTCCTTCGGTGTCAAATACAAACAGTAACAGCATAGATGCAAAAGTTAATACCGCACCAAACACATATAAAAAATTATATAATATGTTTAACATATACAATCCTCCTAAAAATAAAATGTGCTTTGCTCCTGTCTGGAGCGAAAGCTCTCAGGGAAACAATAGTAACTATATTATAGCAAATATAGGCGAAAAAGTCAAGTACGATGATTACTAATTAAAGATATATGCCAATTAATATTAAATCGTTGACAATGTGATTAATATGACGCACAATGGGTACCAAGAAGTAGTGTAGCTGTGGTTATTAGTGTCTTTCCGTATAAGTGGCATTATCTGAAAGAACGACCGCAGTTAAGGGAATCTTCGGCGCCAAAGACACCCTTATTAACTAAAACAATTTATTGCGAGGAGTAGCATCAATTATGGCTAAAGCCAAATCTGATAGCGCTAAGCGCGTCTTTTTTACCGAAGGCGATATTGCGTTACCTCTACCAAACTTAATAGCTCACCAAAAAGACAGCTGGCGTGAATTCGTCGAAACTGGCTTAAGTGAGATTTTTTCGGAGTTAAACCCGATTGACGACTATACTGGTCAAAAATTATCATTACGTTTTAATGACTATGCTTTTGATGAACCAAAAAATAGTGAACGCAATGCTAAAGAGAATAATCTAACATTTGACGCTCCGCTTCGTGCCAAAGTTGAATTAATCAACAAAGTAACTGGTGAAGTTAAAGAGCAAGAAATCTATCTTGGTGATTATCCTTGGATGACTGATCGCGGTACGTTTATCATTAACGGTACCGAACGCGTCGTTGTCTCTCAACTAACTCGTAGCGCCGGCGTATTCTTTACGACTGAAAAAGCTGCTACTCGCAATTTCTATGGTGCTAAATTAATTCCTGGCCGTGGCGCATGGTTAGAGATTGAAACGGCATCAAATGGCGTAATTTATGTCAAAATTGATAGGCGTCGAAAATTGCCAATTACGACACTATTTAGAGCACTTGGTCACAGCAAAACATCTGAAATTAAGAGTTTATTTGAAGATATTGACACTGGTGAAGTTAAGTATATTGATGCCACTCTCGACAAAGATCCAGCTAGGGGCTCAAATGAAGCCTTAATTGAAGTTTATAGGCGGTTGCGTCCAGGTGATCTTGCAACTGTTGATAACGCTAGGACGATGATTGAGCGTATGTTCTTTGATTTTAAGCGATTTGACTATAGCCGTGTTGGTCGTTACAAATTAAATCAACGACTTGGGGTTGAATTACCTAATACCACCGAATACCGTGTTTTCCAGATTAGTGATTTAATCGCGATTGTTCGTGAAATTATTCGTTTGAACAATACGCAAGAAAAAGCTGACGATATCGATGCATTGTCTAATCGTCGTGTTAAATTAGTTGGTGAATTAGTTGCTAGACAATTCCGAGTTGGTATGTTGCGTATGCAACGTAACGCTATGGACCGTATGAGTATGAGCGATCTTGAAAATGTTACTCCTGGGCAACTTATCAATGCTCGTCCAGTTGTAGCTGCAGTCCGCGAATTCTTTGCAAGTTCACAACTTTCACAGTTGATGGATGAAACAAATCCGCTATCAGAACTTTCGCACAAACGTCGTCTAAGCTCTATGGGACCCGGTGGTCTATCACGTGAACGTGCTGGCTTTGATGTCCGTGATGCTCATCCAACTCACTATGGTCGCCTCTGTGTTGTTGAAACTCCAGAAGGTGCCAACATTGGGTTGGTGTTAAACCTTGCTAGCTATGCCCGTGTAAATGAGTACGGTTTCATTGAAACTCCATATTTGAAGGTCAAAAAAGGCAAAGTCACCAAGGAATTGGTTTATCTTGACGCTGCTCAGGAAATTAATGAAGTTATTGCTGATGCAAGTGTTAAATTAAATAAAGACGGTTCATTTATCGATACTCGTGTAAGCGCTCGAAATGGTGTCTTGCCAGAGCAAGTTGATGCGGCCGAAGTTACTTACGTCGATGCTGCCCATAAACAAATTCTTGGCGTTTCAGCAGCTTTGATTCCATTTATCGAAAAAGATCGTGTTGACCGTGCCTTGACTGGTTCAGCTATGCAAAAACAGGCCGTGCCTCTTTTGAATCCATGCTCTCCAGTTGTTGGTACTGGTATTGAAGATCAAGTTGCTCGAAATACTAGTCAGCTAATTTTGGCTAGTGGTGATGGTGAAGTTGTTCGTGCTGATGCTGATGAAATTCACGTTAAGTATGCCGACGGTCTTAAAAAATATGAATTAATTCACTTTGCAAAAAGCAATGATGATCGTTGTATCAATCAAAAAACCTGCGTCGTAAGAGGCCAGATGGTCAAAGAAGGCGATGTGCTTATTGAGGGTGCCTCGGTTAATAATGGCGAATTAGCGCTTGGACGTGACCTTATGGTTGCCTTCATGCCTTGGGGTGGCTATAACATGGACGATGCTATTGTTCTGTCTAGCCGAATTGTCCAAGATGATGCTCTTACAAGTATTAATATTAAAGATTACACAATTGAAGTTCGCGAAACTAAACTTGGTAACGAAATCGTTACGCGCGATATCCCAAATGTTAGTGAAGAATCACTTCGCCATCTTGACGAAAGTGGCGTAATCCAGATTGGTTCTGAAGTTAAATCTGGTGATGTCTTAGTTGGTAAAATTACTCCAAAAGGCGAACAAGAATTATCATCTGAGGAAAGACTACTTCGGGCTATCTTTGGTGAAAAAGCTAAAGATGTTCGCGATACCTCACTACGCATGAACAATGCTGGTGGTGGTAAAGTTGTCGGTGTTAAGATATTCAGTCGCGAAAATGGTCACGAATTAAAAGCTGGTGTTTTGATGCAAATCAAGATATTTGTTGCTCAACTTCGCAAGATTAGCGTTGGTGATAAATTAGCTGGACGACACGGTAATAAAGGTGTTGTCGCTAAAATTCTTCCAGTTGAAGATATGCCATATATGGCTGATGGAACGCCAGTTGATGTTGTTTTGAACCCACTTGGTGTGCCTTCACGTATGAACATTGGTCAGTTATTCGAAACTCACCTTGGTATGGCTGCTCGGGCTCTTGGATATAAGGTTGCAACACCACCATTTAACGGTGTACCAAACGAAGTCATTAAAGACGAACTCGAAAAAGCTGGTTTTGCTCGTGATGGTAAATTCCAATTATACGATGGTCGCGATGGTAATGCCTTTGAAGAGCGCACAACTGTCGGTGTTATGCATATGATTAAATTACACCACATGGTTGGTGACAAGATTCACGCTCGTTCAACTGGCCCATATACAATGGTTACACAACAGCCGCTAGGTGGTAAAGCTCAAAATGGTGGCCAAAGGTTCGGCGAAATGGAAGTTTGGGCGCTTGAAGCTTACGGCGCCGCCGCTACTCTACAAGAGATGATTACTATCAAATCTGATGATGTTTACGGTCGTGCCAAAGCTTACGAATCTATCATTAAAAACGAACCAATTGTTGGTCCAAAATTACCTGAATCATTTAATGTTTTGATCAAAGAACTCCAAGGCCTTGGTTTGCGAGTTGATTTACTCGATGAATCTGCCGAAGAAATAATTGATGCTGAACAAATTATTCAAGATATAAACGACATTGAACAAACACCAGAAATTAAGGAGGAGGCGTAATATGCCACGAGTAATTGCAAACAATGGAATTGCTGACTTTAACGCAATCCGCCTAACAGTAGCCAGCCCAGAGGACATCTTAAGATGGAGCAACGGCGAGGTTACTAAACCTGAAACGATTAATTATCGAACTCAAAAGCCTGAACGAGATGGTTTGTTCTGTGAACACATCTTTGGACCAGTCAAGGATATTAATCCACACGACAATAAGTTAAAAGGTGTCCGTTCACGCGAAGCTGCAGTTGATAAGAATGGTGATATGATTACCAAATCAATTGTTCGACGCGAAAGAATGGCTCATATTACATTAGCTGCGCCAATTGCTCACATCTGGTTTATGCGTGGTACTCCAAGTGCTATGAGTTTATTACTTGGTATTACTGTCAGAAATCTAGAGCGAATTGCTTACTTTGCAACTTACGTAATTTTGAAAGCTGAAGATGAAAAGCGCGATCAAATGTTGGCTGATGTTGAAGCAGAAACTGAAGCTGGCCGAGTTGCGATTAAAATTCGTTACGAACGTGAAGCTAGTGAAGAAAACGCCGATGTTAAAGTACTTGCAACTAAGCAATCAGCCGAACTTGAAGAATTGAACGAAACTTACTTGGCTAAAAAATCTCAGCTTGAAATGCTAGTAAAAGGCGCATTGATTAGTGAAGTTGATTTTAGAAACTTACCAGAAGAATACGAAGAATTAGTCGAAGTTGGTATGGGTGGCACAGCTCTAAAAGTATTACTTGATGAGATTGATTTACCTGCATTAATTGCACGATTTTATGAAGAAGTATCAATCGCTAAAGGTCAACGAGAAAAGAAACTATTAAAGCGTCTCAAAATGCTTGAAGGTATGCAAACTGCTGGCATTAAGCCAAACAGTCTTGTTTTAACAGTTTTGCCGGTTATTCCGCCAGATCTTCGTCCGATGGTTCAACTGACTGGTGGACGCTTTGCGACATCAGATTTAAACGATCTTTATCGCCGAGTTATTAACCGTAATAACCGCCTTAAAAAGTTAATTGGTCTTAATGCGCCTGAAGTTATTCGCCGCAATGAGATGCGCATGCTTCAAGAAGCAGTTGATGCTTTGATTGATAACAGTGCTGCTAAAGGTAATCGAGCCGTAAATGCAACTGGTGGTCGTCGCCGACTTAAATCAATTAGTGACATGCTAAAGGGTAAACAAGGCCGTTTTCGACAGAATTTACTTGGAAAACGTGTTGACTATTCTGGGCGTTCTGTCATTGTGGTTGGTCCAAAACTTCACATTAATGAGTGTGGTTTGCCAAAACAAATGGCCCTAGAATTATTCAAGCCGTTTATTATCAGTTGGCTAATTCGTGGTGAGCATGCTTATAACATTCGTTCAGCTACGCGCTTAATCGAATCTGGTGATGCCTTGGTTTGGGATGCACTTGATGCTGTTATTGAAGATAAATACGTGCTTCTAAACCGTGCTCCATCACTTCACCGTTTGTCAATTCAAGCTTTCCAACCAGTTTTGGTTGAAGGTAAAGCAATCCAATTACATCCACTCGTAGCCAATGGCTTTAACGCCGATTACGATGGTGATCAAATGGCAGTTCACTTGCCGTTATCAGTTGATGCTCAACGTGAAGCTCATGAATTAATGAGTGCCACAAATAACCTTCTAAAGCCAGCCGATGGTGCACCAGTTCTGAACATTGGTCAGGACGTTGTGCTTGGTAATTACTACTTGACTTACGACAAAACTAGTGCCAAATCCGACACTATCAAACCTTATAGCTCAGTTTATGAAGCTGAAATGGCTTATGACAATGGTAAATTACAACTTCAAACGCCAATAAGAGTATTTTATAAGGGCGAAAATCACGAAACGACACTAGGTCGTGTCTTCTTTAACGATATATTACCTGCAGATTTTCCATATATTAATCTAGCCATGAGCAAAAAACAGCTTAAGAAAGTTCTAGCAAAAATCTTTAACGATTACGACGCTGACACAACTGCTCAAACGGCTGACCGCATGAAGGGCTTAGCTTTCCGCTTTGCAACCGTCGCGGCTGTATCGACTGGCCAAGATGACTATACGCAATTTGCTGAAACTAGTGAATTCGTCGCTGAAGGTGATGCTAAAACGGCTCTTATATCTGAACAATTTGACCAAGGTCTTATTACGGATGAAGAGCGCTACAGTTTAACAATTGCAACTTGGCGTGCAGTTGACCGTAAGATTGCTGACTTCTTGCAAAACAAATTAAAAGATATGGATACCAGTATTAGCGTCATGGTTAACTCTGGTGCTCGTGGCGATATTAGTAACGTTAAATGGGCTTCAGCTATGATCGGTATTGTGGTAGATTCAAATAACCACGAAATCGAGCTCCCAATTCGCTCAAACTACAAAGATGGCCTTAGCTCACTTGAACAATTCGTGGCTACTCGTGGTGCACGTAAGGGTTTGATTGATACAGCTCTAAAGACTGCCGATGCTGGCTATTTGACTCGTCGCCTCGTCGATGTGTCACAAGATGTCTTTACGGTTGAAGATGATGATGAAGCCGACGACCAAGGTTTTGCAATTCTCCGAAGCGAATCAGCTCTTACGATGATTGACTTTGCAAACAGGTTAGTCGGACGATTTGCTGCTGAAACTATTCCAGAATATATTGAAAGCGGTCAGATGATTACGCGCGAAATTGCTACAGCTATTGAGGTTGATGCCAATATTGAAAGCGTCAAGATTAAGTCTGTTCTATCGACCAAAAATCTTCGTGGCATTCCACGCAAGAGTTACGGTATCGATATGTCAACCGGACGTTTAGTTGATGCTGCTCAGCCAGTTGGTGTTATTGCAGCTCAATCTGTTGGTGAACCTGGTACGCAGTTAACACTTAAGACTTTCCACAAAGGTGGTGAGGCTGGTGGTGACATTACTCAGGGTCTGCCTCGTGTTGAAGAGTTGTTTGAAGCTCGTACACCAAAAGGCCAAGCTACTCTAACTGAAGTAACTGGCTTAGTTGACCTCTGGGAAGATGGTAAAAAATATATTGTTCAAATTACGCCAGAGGCTGGTCATGTTGAACGTCTGGCGTTGGATGGCCGGACTGTGGTTGTGAAATCTGGTAGTAACATTAAGGTTGGTGATGTACTTGCAACTGGCGAAAGCGAATCAAAGCCTTTGGCTGCACCATTTGATGGCATAATCGAAGTCACTGAAGATTCATTAATCTTGGCTGCCAATGCTAGCTCGCCAATCCGTTACGAAATCCCTGGCTCAACTCAAGTAGTCGTTAAAGCTGGTGATGCTGTCGAAGCTGGCGATCGCCTAACGGCTGGTTCACTCAATCTTTACGATTTGATGCGCCTAAAGGGCACCGAAGCAACTCAACGCTATATTATTAACGAAGTTTTGCGTATCTATGCTGCTCAAGGTCAAGATGTGGCCGACAAACATCTCGAGATTATCGTCAGACAGATGTTTAGCCGAGTTCAAATCGAGGATCCAGGTGATAGTATCTTTGTAACTGGTGATATTGTATCGAAGGCTCTAGTCGTCGAAGCTAATGCCGAATTAGCTACGCTTGGCAAAAACCTAATTGGCTACGCTCAATTGCTTCTAGGTATTACGAAGGTTTCAATCTGGTCAGATAGCTTCCTGTCAGCTGCATCGTTCCAAGACACGACTCGCGTCCTCATCAACGCTGCAATTAGCGGACGCGTTGATCGATTACACGGCTTGAAAGAGAATGTAATCATTGGTCGCAAGATTCCAGTCGGAACTGGTGCGGCAGGTTACAGTTCAGCTCGTGACGCTGAAATCGACATCGCAGAGGATGTTGCTGAAGATATTGAACTAGCTATTTAATAAATAGCAGACGATAACAAAAACCCTGGATTTAACTCCAGGGTTCTTGTTTCATTTCAAATCAAATTATTACAATAGTGCATGTTTGGCGATAATCGCCAATTTTATGTTATGCATATTCCGCCCTGCAGTGACGCAAGGGCGGATTGCTGATTTACATGAATCTTAACGGTTTTAAAGAACTAACGTATCTCATAAATCTTGATACGTCTTGTACCGTCATCTTTACCACCTGCCCAAAGCCCACAGACCTCTCAAAGAAATAATCAAAAGATTTTTCTGTATATAATTGGTAAGTAGGTACACCGTTGGCGGTAATTTCCTCTGGACTTCTTGATATAGGGTAATTTGACATACTAAAACAAATCACAGAGTCGCATTTGGCTTGAAGGCTTAGTCGTGCGGCTGTTAGCAGCGGATATCTGTAACTATTTGCCAAGTAGCTTGTGCGCACATTCTTGTCTAAGTCTTCAACCACTTTGTTGATTGCACAATCACTTAGAGGGCAAATGTGGCATTCACTTCTCACTAATTTTTTGAACATTCTCATGCAGGGATCGAAATGCTCAAAAACTTCCAGATCGTTCTTACTCTTGAATACAATATTTAACATAATTTTCCGCCCCCTTCTACATAGAATAGCTCTTATAAAACTTCTGGTAAGCGCTACTCTAATAAATGGAGCAACGCGCTAACCATGCTAATAATTAGTAAAATTAGCGCGTCGTTCCAGAGAATGGAGGGTTAAACATAAACATGCACTGTAATAATTTGACTTGTTAAGGTTTCGTCATTGATTAAAACTGTTTATTTTTTAAAATCCTTGATATATCTGTATTACCACTAGCATGATAAAATGTCAACATATTGATAAAACCTACAAGAAACATGCACTGTAACAATCTGACTTGTTAAAGTATCTTCATGATTTTAATCTTATATATTAAAATCAGTGATGTAGTCATGATACCATAAGTACTACGAAATGTCAATATATGTGTACGCGTTTACAAAATACTCCTTTCCTACCGTCACCTCTCATTACGTTTATACCAACAGCACACTCTACGTGTGACTATATTCATAGTCAGCACGTGGCGTTCGGCTGCTTCGCACAGTCTGTTGGGTATAAAGTAATGATAGTTGGTTGGCGGTAAGAAATAGCCCACTCTCACAAAAATTACTGTAACGGTTGCGTAAATACTCATTTTTTGCTATAATCACAAACGAGTTTACTCTTGTTGGGCTAACGGACTATTTGAATGTGTACAAGTTTATTAGCGCCGACAAGTATGAAACAGAGAGAGCATGCTGAGCTCATCTCTGTAATAAATAATTTTTAACTACCAAATATGGAGTTTTATTAATGCCAACGATCAATCAATTAGTGCGTCATCCACGCAAGATTGCGATTAAAAAATCGAAATCTCCTGCGCTCGGCAAGATTCATAACGCCCTAAAAACTCGTTATTCTGAACAAAATAGCCCGCTAAAGAGGGGTGTCTGTATTCGTGTTACTACTAAAACACCTAAAAAACCAAACTCAGCTTTACGCAAAGTCGCTCGTGTTCGTTTGACTAACCAGCAAGAAGTTTGGGCATATATCGGTGGTGAAGGTCACAACCTACAAGAGCACGCCGTTGTGCTAGTTCGTGGTGGTCGTGTGCCAGACCTTCCAGGTGTTCGCTATCATCTTGTACGAGGTGCACTTGACCTTCAAGGTGTAGCAAAACGCAAACAAGGCCGTTCTAAATACGGTACGAAAAAGGAGACCAAATAATGCCTCGTAAAACTACTGTCAGTTTGCAACGCAAACTTAATCCAGACCGAAAATATCAAAGTATTATGGTCCAACGCTTAATCAATAAGTCTATGCTTGATGGCAAAAAACAAATTGCTGAGCGTGCCGTTTATACTGCACTTGAAATTGCTGCTAAAAAGCTTGGAACCGAAAACCCACTTGAGATTTTTGAAAAAGCTATCAAGAACATTTCGCCAAATTTTGAAGTAAAATCACGCCGGGTTGGTGGTGCAAACTATCAAATTCCATTCCCAATTCAGGGACACCGACAATTACATTACGCCTTTAGCTGGTTGGTTCAATCAGCTCGGGCTCGCAAAGGTTCATCCTATGCTCAAAACTTAGGCCAAGAGATTATTGATGCTTGTGGCGAAACTGGCGGAGCATACAGGAAAAAAGAAGATACCCACCGAATGGCTGATGCGAACCGTGCATTTGCACACTTCGCTCGTGCCTAATAATTTTTAAAATAAAGGACAAATAAAATATATGGCTGAAAGACATGTTGCTCTAGTAGACCTGCGTAATATCGGCATTATTGCTCATATTGATGCTGGCAAAACAACAATAACAGAGGCAATTTTGTACCGAACCGGTCTTTCTCACAAGATTGGTCTTGTTCACGAAGGTGATACAACGACTGACTGGATGGAGCAAGAGCGTGAACGTGGTATCACTATTACATCAGCTGCTGTTACGGCTTTTTGGCGTGATCACAAGATTAACTTGATTGATACACCAGGCCACATTGACTTTACGGCTGAAGTTGAGCGATCACTGCGCGTACTTGATGGTGCAGTTACTATTTTTGATGGCAAAATGGGCGTTGAAGCTCAGTCAGAAACTGTTTGGCGTCAAGCTAACAAATATCACGTTCCACGACTTTGTTTTATCAATAAAATCAATCAAACCGGTGGCGATTTTTATAAATCGCTTGATTCGATTCACCGTCGTTTAACAAAAAATGCTTTGCCCATTCACTTACCAATTGGTTTTGAAAAAGAAATTAATGGTGTAGTCGACTTGGTTGATATGAAAGCTTATACATATTCCGATTACACGGATCATCAGCTAGTTGCTGGCGAAATTCCAGCCGATATGTTAGAAAAAGCCAAAAATGCCCGAAGCCTATTAGTTGAAGCTGCTGTTGAAGCGGATGATGCTTTATTTGAACGTTTTCTTGAACAAGGTGAAGATTCAATCACGATTCCTGAACTTAAAGTCGCTTTGCGCAAACGAGTTTTAGCTGGTGATTTCTATCTTGTATCAGGTGGCGATGGTCGCGGTGTTATTGTTGAAAAGATTCTAGATTTAGTGGTTGATTATCTGCCATCACCACTTGACGTTGATGCAATTTGGGGCCATGACCCAAAGACTGGTGCTGAAATTCAACGCAAACCAGACGAAAATGAGCCACTAGCTGGTCTAGCATTTAAAATTGCAACTGATCCATTTGTTGGTAAATTAATCTTTGTTCGAGTTTACTCTGGCAAAATGGAAGCTGGTTCATATGTTTTAAATACAACAACTGGCGAAAAAGAACGTATTGGACGAATTGTTCGTATGCATGCTGATAAACGTGTTGATATCGAATCAATTGGTGCAGGTGATATTGCGGCTGTTGTCGGACTTAAGGGTACCTTTACAGGTATGACTCTATCTGATATTGCTCATCCAATTACACTCGAAGCAATCACATTTCCAGATCCTCCAGTCTCAATTGCGGTTGAGCCAAAGACTAAAGCTGACCAAGAAAAAATGGGCATTGCTTTGCAACGTCTAGCTGAAGAAGATCCAACT
>Ga0209429_10000236_pt1 | contig 39909 bp, 33 predicted proteins | sample BarGraNGADG00212_3_FD_184493 | JGI IMG/M metagenome (GOLD analysis project Ga0209429, IMG submission 184493) | Arctic peat soil microbial communities from Barrow, Alaska - Barrow Graham LP Ref core NGADG0004-212 (SPAdes) (version 2) | ecosystem: Environmental > Terrestrial > Soil > Wetlands >... | reverse complement strand
TTGGCATCTTCCCACATATAGCCCAGTTCATTGTTGTCGCGCACCATCATGCCGCAACGGAAACCGCTGAACACCTGAATACCAACATAGGATTTCTGGATGACATCACTGTACACCCATGCTTCAAATGTAAAATTATTACTAGTAAAATTCAAACTAGGAAGTGACACATAATCACTTGTTCCGTTCATCGACAAAACTTTGTTCTGGGAATACATTGCTATTGAACAAAGCAACATAATAGTAAATAAGAATAAGCGCGTTTTCATAATACCGTTTCAAGTTGTTGAATGACCAGAATAAGTGCGAATATACTAAAAATGTAAAGTAGATATGGTTTCTAAAATGTTATTTTTGTATGGAACATATCTTTAGATACTATTTGCGCATGAAAACACTAAAAACCACATTTTTCCTTCTTTTCGCAATCGGCCAATCCCTGCTTGCCACAAATTATTACTTGGACGCCACTACCGGCAAAGACAAGAACAATGGCACCACCGCAAAGAAGCCCTGGCAAACTCTGTTCAAAGCGAATGCCACAGAACTGAAACCGGGCGACACGTTGTTTTTGAAAAGTGGTACGGTTTATTCGGGGCAACTGGCGACGGTGGGTTCGGGTTCAGCCTTGGCTCCCATTGTCATTACAACGTACGGTGGTTTGGTGAAGCCGCGCATTGATGCCCATGGTATGTTTCAGACGACATTATTAATGCGAATCAAGGGTTAAAATATCAGATAGATGAACGTGGCGACAGAATGGATCAACGGTTTACCTGCTTACACCTTCCTCTGATCGTCATTCTAATACCCACGGTGTATTTCGTGAAAATGAAATATTTCCTTGTGGTAAACAATGTATCTCCTTATGTATAATGCGATAGTTCTTCTGACCGAACGCTATATCTCATCGGGATAGGTTTTGTACTTGAATGGATTAAAAACATAACTTGAACGGTGTAATTATCAGTCTTGAACGGATTAGTTTCCGTACTCCGGATTAACGATCGAACACTGAGGACGCATACGAAAGGAACAATCTCAATGATTGAGATCTTTTGTTTCAACCCTTGATTCGCATTATTAATTAAAAACCAGCAGTACATCAAGGTGAACGGATTGGAACTGACCAATACCGGCACCACGCGCATGCCCAAACAATCCGGCCTTCTCATTCAGGTTTCAGACCTTTACATTCACGATGTGAACGGCAGCTTGGTCAAGAAAGAAGGGGGCGGCATGGGCATTGAAATCCGTAATGGCGGCAAGGTGACGAAATCTTGCTTCAACGGATTGGTGGTTGAAAACTGCCACCTAGTTCGGACGGAGCGTAACGGTATCATTTTCAACAGCGATTATTGGTCCAGGGACAAGTGGTTCCCGAATTTGGATGTGGTGGTTCGCAAATGCTTGCTGGAGGAAGTGCCGGGTGACGGTATCGTGCCGATTGGTTGCGAAGGGGCATTGGTGGAATACAACATTATGCGGAGCTGTACCCGTTTGTTGCCTGATGGTGAAGCGGCTGCAGGCATCTGGCCGTGGAGTTCCGACCATACATTGATTCAATACAACGAAGTGTCCATCACCGGTCCAGTAACCAATACACTGATTAGCGACAATGTTTTTGTGGTGCCCAAAAAGCCTTTCGGCTCCGATCTAAATCTTGTAAAAATGGATACTTGGGGCGGAAAATGGCCTTCCAACACGACCTTGAGCGGCAATACATTCTATGTGACAGACAGTGCAAACATCAGTCTGGGTAAGGACATCAACACGGTTTTCCACCAAAACTTCTACGTTGGCAAAATCTCCAACGTACCCGACAAACCCGGCCTACTTCAAAAATAAAACCTGCCCAAAATTGAACAGGTTTTACGAGATGCTGTCGATGTGCTTCCTATTTAGAGCTCGAGAGATACTCTGATACACCTTCTTGAGTGGGCTTCAGTGCCTTATCGCCTTTTTTCCAGTTGGCAGGGCAAACTTCGCCGAACTCTTCCGTGAACTGCAAAGCATCCAACATACGGATCACTTCGTCCACACTACGACCCAGTGGCATGTTGTTCACCACTTGGTGTTGAACGATACCTGCTTTGTCGATGAGGAACAGACCACGATATGCTTTGGGTTCGCCAACGAACGATTCGTTACCGTCTTCGTCCCAAACTTCTTCACCGGCCAGCACATCGTAGGCTTTGGATATCTGAAGGCTTTGGTCGGCAACCAAAGGATATTTCACACCTTCGATACCACCTTGTTTGGTTGGTGTGTTCAGCCATTTCCAATGAGAAAATTCAGAGTCGGTGGAAACGCCCACTACGACAGTGTTCTTGGAGGCGAATTCAGCCACTTTGTCTTGAAAAGCGAGCAATTCGGTGGGGCAAACAAAGGTGAAGTCTGCCGGGTAGAAAAAGAATACGACGTATTTCCCCTTGAACTGGTCTAAGGAGAAGTTATCGATGATTTCACTTCCGTTGATGACGGCTTTGGCATTGAACAAGGGGGCGGATTTTCCAACTAATACTGACATGATTTTAATTTTTTTAGGTTTCTATTTGATTTGGTTTTTTTCGTTGGAACAAAAGTAATTATCTATTCGCTCTATTGAATTGATTTTTGGATTGAATTTATCTATGCCATGATAGAGACCTACGCATTCGGACAAAGGGACCGGACTTCTTCCAATACTTTGCGCTGACGGATTTCATCCATTCCGATGTGCACCAAGGCAGCCGGGTTTTCGAGCAATTGGCTGCAAATGACGATGCCTTTTTCCATGAGTAGTTGCTTTTCTGAATTTAGCAGCTTGGTCAAGACCGTTACGGGGAAAATGTGGTGTTCGTCGATGAATTCCTTCAATCCTTTTCCAACAGGATAATCCCAACTCAGCAATTGTAAACCGGTACATTCACCAAAGGAAATAGCATCTGTGGTGAAGCGGGTATTGGTCACCACTACCCCGTGAAACGTGTAACCCGCATATTCGGGCAGGTTCTTGCGGTAATTGATCAGGTCGTCCACCCTGGAGCGGATATACATGGGCACTTGCACGTTGGCGTTCTTGCCGGTACTTTGGTAATATTTGCATTCGACGAAGTGCTGATTCTTGTCCAGTGTTGCAATCACGTCCACTTCGTGGGTGACGCAATGTCCCTGAAGCACCTGCCCTACTTCCACGTGAAAACCCATAAGTTTAAACACCTGGCCGACAAAGAATTCGAACGGATAACCGGTCGGGCCCAATTCCATCATGGCGTTCTTGAGCTTATACCTGGCAGCTATGCCTAGTTGTTTCTTGCGAAGCAGTGCAAAAGCTCTGTCGTAAATTTTTTTACTGGTGATGCCTTCGTACAGCCATGATTCGACATCATCGATGATGGAATGGACCGTTTCGTTGTCTGCTCCCGAACGATGAAGGGAGGACATGAGTTTGTGTCGGGAGAAAGGTTCCATTTCGCCGGAGACCTTACGGATCAGGGTGTTTCTTGCCATTGGATTTTGTGTTTGACCGAACGGATGCACAAATATATAAAAACCGATTAATAACTTTATTTATCTTTGCAATCCAATACCTGACTGAATGATTTTTCTTAAGCCTATCTATATTGTTCTTGGAACCCTTTCACTCATCCTGGGCATTATCGGCATCATTGTGCCTGGCTTGCCGGCCACGCCTTTCATGATACTGACAGCCTGGCTTTACCTGCGCGGCTCCGACAAACTCTATAACAGACTTCTGAAACACAAATACTTAGGAAAATATGTCGACGATTTTCGTTCAGGCAAAGGCATGACCCTCTGGTTTAAACTGGGTTCGTTAGTGCTCATGGTCATTATGGTAACCATTTCATGCGTATTCTTGCTTGATACGCTCTGGCTCAAAAGCTTTGTCATCGGGGCTGCCCTCTTGGGTGCAGTGGTGATGATGTTCGTCATTCCTACTCAAAAGACAAATTGAAATCGACGAAAATGTATGCAATGACTGATCAAGGTCATTATCACTTAACTGCTATCCAGTAGACAACCGGAAATTCAGCCAAGCAATATACCAATGGTGAACAACAACCCGAAAATCAATAAATTGCGGGCTGTTTCTCCCAATAGGGTGTTCAATGCTTTGCCCTCGCGGATGCGACACATTTTACGCCAGGTCAGGTAATGGGGAATCAGGTAAAGTAGAGGCAGCAATGCGGCCCAACCAACTTCCTGGATAAAAAACAAGCCCAAAATAACCGCCAATATACCATTCAGCAAGTAAAAATAACGGCCGAAGGCTTCACCGAAAAGGACGATGGTGGTGCGTTTCCGGCAGGCCGCATCATTATCGCGGTCTCGATAGTTGTTGAGAACCAAAATATTGACAGCGGGTAGGCCTACCATGGCACCGGCCAGGAACACCAACGGTTCAAACGACAACGTTTGTACGTAAAAAGAAAAAACCACGGCTACGAAACCGAAGAATGTCAACACAAACAAGTCGCCCAAACCGTTGTAAGCCAAGGGCCAGGGACCGGCAGTATAAGCAAGCAAGGCTAGTACGCAACCAACTCCGACTAAGATCATTTCCCAACCACCGAAATATACCAACCCAAGACCGAACAGACAGGCCAGTGAAATAACCACCAACGTACCAATCAGCATGCGCATGGGAGAAATCCAACCGGAAGCAACAGCACGGGCTGGCCCCAGACGGTGCTCGTTGTCGGTTTTCTTGACAAAGTCAAAATAATCGTTGCTGAAGTTCGAAGCTATTTGAGCCAGCAAGGCAAAAAGGAGGCAAAGCAGGGCCGGAATCCATTGAAAGCGGCCAAAATGCACAGCCAAACCGGAAGCAACCAATACGGGCACCGAACCTGCGGCCAATGTTTTGGGACGGGCGGCGAGTAGCCAAGCTTTGACAGAATTTTGTTTGACAACGGACATGGGATATTTTTCTGCAAAAGTACGGTCAAAAAATCAATTTAATGCTACTTTTGCTGAACATCAGACCAAACTATTGCACCATGCAAGAAATCACGCTCATAACCCCCACATTTTTGTTTTCGGCCATATCGCTGTTGATGTTGGCTTACACGAATCGCTTCCTCTCCTATGCACAATTGGTTCGGACACTGAAAGACAAATATATGGAGAATCCGGACGCACTGACTGCAGCGCAAATCACCAACCTGCGTAAACGCCTCACGTTGACACGAAATATGCAATGGTTGGGTGTTGGGAGTTTGTTTCTTTGTGTGGTGACCATGTTTGTGATTTACATCGGATACCAGGCTGTTGCTGTCTGGATTTTCGGGGTAGCCCTATTATTTCTCATCTGTTCATTGGGCATATCCGTCCGTGAAATCCAGATTTCCATCCGTGCGCTGGACATTTATCTGAACGATATTGAAAAGATGGAAAAGAAAAAACCCACCGATAAGCACCTTATTCCATGAAAGCGACCGATCTGCGCGAAGAATTGAAGCGCAAAAGAAATCCCGAGAAGGGAAGTATTTTACAACGTTTTTTCAAGACTGGTCCCGGGGAATACGGGGAAGGCGATATTTTTTGGGGTCTGCAAGTGCCGGAAACAAGGGCTATTGCAGCTAAATACCACAAAATGCCGCTGAGTGAAATCGAGTTGTTGCTCATCGATCCGGTACATGAAGTCCGTCTGGCAGCTGGATTGTTGCTGGTTGAGATGTTTAAAAAGGATTCCATAACCGAGAAACAAGCCTGTTATGAATTCTACATCGCCAATGCCATCCGATTCAACAATTGGGATTTAGTGGACCTCACCTGCCACCACATCGTAGGCGGCTGGTTATTTGACAAGGACCGCAAACCGCTGTATGATTTGGCAGTAAGCAGTAATTTGTGGGAACAACGCATTTCCATTATTTCCACGTATTCACTTCTTAGAAAAAACGATTTTGAGGATTGCATGAACATTTCCAAGCTTTTGCTGAATCACAAACACGACCTTATTCATAAGGCTGTCGGTTGGATGCTCCGCGAAATGGGCAAGCGTAATTTTCTGGTTGAGACTGAATTCCTTTTGGAAAACGACCGATACAAAACTATGCCCCGTACGATGCTGCGCTATGCCATCGAAAAATACCCTGAAAACCAACGGCAAGCCTTTCTGAAAGGAGAAATGTAAGTTGCTGAATTCTAAAGCGTTCTGTCCACCTGCTTGACGCCTTTTACTGTCCTTATTTTCTTGATCAGCGTATTCAGTTGGCGGGTATCACTCACATTGACTGTCAATTGGCCGTGGAACAAACCGTCTAGGGCATCGATGCTGATGGAACGCAGGCTTACCCCCGGCTCCTTAGAAATCATGGACGTGATGTTGGTTACGATGCCAATATCGTCATGGCCGACCACATGGAGTGTCGTCGGATAGCTCGAACCATCTGCCTTTCCCGCCCATTTGGCCTTGACCACCCGGTAGCCGAAGCGATCCAACATGCTGGGTGCATTCGGACAGTCGGCTCGGTGAATCTTGATGCCGCCAGCGGCTGAAACGAAACCGAACACGTCATCCCCGTAAATCGGGTTGCAGCATTTGGCCAATTTGAAATCGATGCCCTTGAGCTGCTGGTCGATAAGCAATACGTCTTCCCTGGAATGCTTTACTTCTTCGGGCGTTTCCACCACGAAAGTCTCGGCTGAACGCGCTTCGGAAGGCTCATTGACCGCCTTCTCTGCCTTTTCGAACTCCAGGTACATTTCGATGACCTGATTCACTTCGATATGCTCCGCTCCCACTTCGGCAAAAAATTCAGTTACCGTCTTAAATTTCAGCTTCTTGATAACACGCATCAACTTGCCTTCATCGTACTCGATCTTGCGGTTCTTCATCCGCCGCTTCAAGTTTTCCTTGCCGAATTCGGCCTGTTTGAGTTCGGCTTCCTTCAGGGTCTGCTTGATTTTGTTGCGCGCCTTGGACGTGACCACGTAATTGATCCAGTCCTGCTTGGGCGTCTGGTTGGAACCCGTCTGGATTTCAACCTGGTCGCCGCTTTTCAGTTCGTAGCGGATGGGCACGTTTTTTCCATCGACTTTGGCACCTACGCATTTGTTGCCCAGGTTGGTGTGAATGCTGTAGGCAAAATCCAGTACCGTAGCGCCTTTAGGAAGTTTAAAAAGCTCACCCTTGGGTGTGAAAACGTAGATTTCGTGTTCGTACAGGTTCATCTTGAAATCGTCCATCAGGCCTGCCGACGTGGTTTCAGCCGATTCGAGGATTTCGCGGATGCGGTTCAGCATTTCGTCCAAACCGCTTTCGCTCTTGATGCCCTTGTATTTCCAGTGGGCCGCCAGACCGCGTTCGGCAATTTCGTCCATGCGGCGGGTACGGATCTGCACTTCCACCCATTTGCCGTCCTGCCCCATCACGGTGATGTGCAGGGATTCGTAGCCGTTGCTCTTGGGGATGGAAATCCAGTCCTTAAGGCGGGAAGTATTGGGCGTGTACATGTCGGTGACGATGGAATAAGCCTGCCAGCAGGCTGCCTTTTCCTGGTCCTTCTCGCATTCGATGATGAGCCGGATGGCAAACAGGTCATAAATGTCTTCGAACGGTATTTTTTGCTTCTTGAGCTTGTTCCAGATGGAACTGATGGATTTGGTTCGGCCCTTGATTTCGAACTTCAGCTCCGTTGTTTCCGAAATCCGTTTCTGAATAGGTTCGATAAATTTTTTAATATACCCTTCACGGGAAGTCTTAGTATAGTCCAGTTTACGGGCAATTTCCTGATAGACACCGGCTTGCGTATACTTCATGGACAAGTCTTCCAACTCAGTCTTAATGGAATACAAACCCATCCGATGAGCCAGCGGTGCAAACAGATACGAAGCTTCGCGGGCCAGTTTCTGCTGCAAATCAGCGTTGTAGTATTTCAACACCCGCATCGTATTGAGCCGGTCGGCAATCATGATGAGGATGACACGTCCGTCCTGAGCAAAGGAAAGCAAGAGGTTTCGGAAGTTTTCGGTCTCGATGGCGGTGTTGCGGTCATATAGTTCGTTGGCCTTGGTCAGCCCGCGGAGAATACCGGCCACGGAAGGGCCAAACTTCTTTTCAGCCTCTTCCACTGTCAGAAATCCGGCCATGACAACATCGTACAACATGGCGCTAATCACGGAAGAACGACGCAGACCCATTTCGTCAGCCACCAGATAGGCAGTATTCAAATTGCGAACCAAGGGATTTATTTGAGGCACAACTCTCTGAAATACACCAGCTTCGGCAGCACGGCTCAAAACATCGCGCAGCACAGGAAGAAAACCACGGGTGGTGTCATCCAAAACAAGTCGGAGGAGTTTGCGATACAACTTCAGAAACCGAAGTCGTTCTTCATCGGAGAAATTCATGACGGCAACAATTAAGATGCCTGTAAAAGTACGATATTCAGGAGAAACATAGTGGATTTTATTCGGAATTTTTATCTTTGTATATCTACTAAAAAAATATGCACTTTATGTTCACCCCCGAAGATCTGGCGCGGTTTGAGGCCAAAAATATAACCTCCAGGCAGGTTATCAGTCAATTGAATGATTTCAGGAACGGCTTTCCCTTTCTGGAACTGGCCGGCTCCGCTTCCATCGAAAAAGGCATTCTCAAATTGGATAAATCTGCTGAGAATGAATACTTAAACGCTTGGGATCAATACCTTACCCAGGACCACAACGTACAAAAGTTCGTACCTGCTTCGGGTGCTGCCAGCCGCATGTTCAAAGATTTGTTCGAATTTCTGGAAAGTGATTCAGAAATACCTTCCAACGCTTTTATGACTAAATTTTTCGCAGAAATCCATCGATTTGCATTTGCGAAGGAGCTCGACGCCGCATGCCTCAAAAATACGGGCGATACCATTGATGGCTTGTTGGAAGCGAAGAATTACAAGGCTGTGGTACAAAACCTGCTCATGTCCGAAGGCCTGAATTACGGTTCCCTGCCAAAAGGCTTGCTGCGTTTCCATGCCTATGGCGACGAAAAACGCAAAGCCGTGGTGGAACATCTGGTGGAAGGAGCCTTGTACGCAAGAACCAAAGGGAATCAGGTCAATGTCCATTTCACTGTTTCCCCCGAACACCGTGCCTTTTTTGAAGCTGAAGTGAAGGCTTCTGCTCCTGCCGTGGAAAAAGGATACGGAATTCAACTAAACATCAGCTTTTCCGAACAGAAATCCAGTACCGACACCGTAGCGGCAGACAATGAAAACAACCCCTTCCGCGATAAAGGTCTAATTTTGTTCCGCCCCGGTGGTCACGGTGCGTTGATCGAAAACCTGAACGATCTGGAAGCGGATGTGGTGTTCGTTAAAAACATTGACAATGTGGTGCCCGACCGGTTGAAAGACACCACGGTTCGATACAAGAAAATCATAGCCGGTATTTTGGTAGCCCGTCAGAAAAAAGTGTTCGAGTACATACGCACGTTGGAAAACGGGAAATATGACAGAACGCATTTGCTGGAAATCATCCACTTTGTCCAGGACGACCTTTGCACCCGAAATCCGGAAACCAAGAACCTGGAAGACAGCGAACTGGCCATTTACCTGATCAACAAGCTCAACCGACCCATTCGTGTCTGCGGGATGGTGCGCAACCAGGGTGAACCCGGTGGCGGACCGTTCTGGGCCTACAATTCAGACGGTACCATTTCGTTGCAGATTCTGGAAAGCACTCAGATAGACATGAATGACGCCCACAAGAAAGCAATGTTCGAACAGGGAACGCATTTCAATCCGGTGGATTTGGTCTGTGCCATCCGCGATTATCAGGGTGAGAAGTTCAATCTGACGGATTTTGTGGATCCAAAAACAGCGTTCATTTCCTACAAGTCCAAAAACGGCAAGGAGCTGAAAGCCTTGGAACTGCCCGGCCTCTGGAACGGTGCAATGTCCGACTGGAATACGATTTACGTGGAAGTACCGGCCATAACTTTCAATCCAGTTAAAACAGTGAACGACTTACTCCGTCCCGAACACCAATAAACGCAACCGGTGAAAACATCCATCAAGATTTTGTCCGTGATAGTAGTGTTGCTGTGCCTGCTCGGCATTTCTCTATATTTCATGTTCTCAACCGAGAAAACGCAGCAGAAAGATTTGGTGAACCTCACCACCAATCAGTACAGTCATGCATTCGAGACCCTGCTGGAAAACACTTCGACCCGCTATTCACAACAAGTTTCAGACTATACGTACTGGGATGAGATGTGCAATTTTGTGAAAACAAAAGACGTTGCCTGGTCGGAAGAAAACTTAGCCACGGTGGTAACAAGCTATGATGTGGACAATGTTTTTGTCATCAGTCCTGACAATCAGACGGTGGTTTATGCCTATCCGAATGAAGAGATACAGATACCCGATCTGATACAGGAGGCAAAAAGCCTTTTGAGAGACCTTTACCGGAAAAGGCTGTTGGAAACTTACATTTTCGACAAGGAAAGCGGCCGAATCGGTGTCCTTTATGGAGCCACCATCCATCCTACCAACGATGTACAAAGGCTTACGAAACCACAGGGCTTCTTTTTTATCTATAAATACTGGGACAACAAATTCATCGATGAAATTGAGCGAATTTCAGGCACCAATATTACGGTGGAGTCCAGTCGCAAACCCATCGTCCAGAACGATGAGACCATCACCTTCTACAAGGAACTGAAGGGGCATTCAGGCAACGTGCTGGCTTATCTTAAAATTGAACGTCCTGCCCCCTACCTGAAGTTGAACCGAGATTTTTCAGGAAATGTACTGTTCATATTCACGACTTCAGCCATATTGCTTATTTTGATTGTATTTGTTGCCCTGTTTTTCTTGATTGGCAAACCACTGAATCTGTTGGGTAGTATTTTAAAAGGAAACAAGGCCTTGTTACCGCGATTGAAGTCGTTCGGAGGCGAATATGTTCAAATTTGTGAAATTATCGAGCGATCCATCACGACGCAGGATGAATTGGAAAAAGCCAAGATACGGGCGGAGGAATCGGATCGAATGAAATCGGCTTTCCTGGCCAATATTTCGCACGAAATCCGCACTCCGATGAACGCCATCATGGGTTTCTCCCAGATTTTACCCGACCAGTTTGACAACAAGGCTCAACTCAAGGAATGCACCGATATCATTTCTCAGCGAAGCCAGGATTTGCTGGACATCGTGAACAGTATGATCGACATGTCCAGAATCAATACGGGTTCGTTGATGGTACAGACAAAATCCTGTGATCTGGACCAGTTATTTGATGATTTGAACAATCAGTTCGAAAAAATCCGGACACGGTTGGGCAAAGAGGCGATTGAATTTACTATCCATTCCATTGATAACAGAAACCTGACGGTTATCGTTACGGATTTCAACAAATTGAAGGAAATATTCGTGCATCTGCTTTCCAATGCCTTTAAGTTCACTGATGAAGGGAAGATTGAGGCTGGTTGTTTCGAGGATTCCAAAAAGGGCATTGTATTTTTTGTATCCGATACTGGCAAAGGTATTGCGCCCAAAATGCAAACAAAGATATACAATCACTTCACCCGCCTGAACAACGAACTCACTGACATTCAGACCGGTACTGGTTTAGGGCTTGCCATAGTAAAAGGATTGATTGAATTATTGGAAGGTACTATCTGGCTGGAGTCCGAAATGGGCAAAGGCAGTACCTTTTACTTCACGGTACCGAATTCCCAAACACCTTCCATATTACCCGGTGGTATGTACCTTTGAAAGTCCTAATTTCCGGCCCCGCTCCAGCATGAAAGCCTTGGCGGCCTCATAGTCATTTGGAATGACGCCGTCCAGGATGGCATCCTTGATGGCATCTTTGATCAAGCCGACTTCCTTGCAGGGTGTCAATCCAAAGACTTCCATGATTTCCTCGCCTGAAACCGGTGGCTGCATGTTGCGGATGCGGTCCTTTTCCTCCAGTTCGCGAAGTTTGCTGCGTACCAGTTGGAAGTTGCTCAGGAAGCGTTTCACTTTTTCGGGATTCTTGGAAGTGATGTCGGCTTCGCACAACGTCATCAAGTCTTCAATGTCATTACCTGCATCGAACAATAAGCGCCTGATGGCAGAATCGGTAATGATTTCCTGACTTAGCACGATGGGGCGCATGTGCAGGCCGACCATCTTTTTGACGTACTTCATCTTATCGTTCATCGGAAACTTGAGGCGGCGGAATATATCGGGCACCATTTTTTCGCCGATGAAGTTGTGGTTGTGAAAGGTCCAGCCTGCCTTGCCGTCCCAACGTTTGGTGACGGGCTTGCCCACATCGTGGAAAAGCGCCGACCAGCGCAGCCAGATATTGTCGCTGTTGGCGGCTAAATTATCGAGCACTTGAAGCGTATGCGTGAAATTGTCCTTATGCCCCACCCCATCCTTGGTTTCTGCACCTTTCAAGGCGGAGATTTCAGGCAGTATCAGATCGAGCAGACCGCAGTGCTCCAATAGGCGGAAGCCGATGGAGGGTTTGCGGGAGGCCATCATTTTATTGAGTTCATCCACAATGCGTTCGCCCGAAATGATGGAAATTCGGTCCTTGTTGCGTTCGATGGCTTCGAAGGCTTCTGGAATGATATCGAAATCGAGCTGGCAAGCAAAGCGGATGGCGCGCATCATGCGCAAGGGGTCGTCGCTGAAGGTGGTGTCAGGGTCCAGAGGCGTGCGGAGGAGCATGTCGCGGAGGTCTTCGGTGCCGTAAAACGGGTCTACTAACTCACCAAAACGGTCTTGAGTCAAGCAGATGGCCATGGCGTTGATGGTGAAATCACGGCGTTTTTGGTCGTCTTCGAGGGTCCCGTCTTCGACAACGGGCTTCCTGGAGTCGAGGTGGTAGGATTCTTTTCTTGCTCCGACGAACTCGACTTCAACGCCTTCATGCTTAAGCTGAGCGGTTCCGAAATTCTTGAAAACCGTGACCTGCACGTTCTTCCCGAGCTTTTTCGCAACCAGTTTGGCCAGCGCGATGCCACTGCCCACCGTCACCACGTCGATGTCTTTGGAGGGCCTTTTTAGGAAGATGTCACGGACGTAGCCGCCAATCACGTAGGCTTCGACCTGCAGTTCATCCGCGGCTTCGGAAATGATGCCGAAAATTCGGTCCTGTATTTTTTCACGTAAATTCACAGTCTGAGCTTCAAATAGGTTGCAAAAGTAACCATTTTTTTCGGGGAATGCTGTACTTTTGCGTGTTCTCAAGATTCACTACATGACAGGACGTTTACTTTTTGCTTCCGTACAACTCAGCATAGCCGCTCTACTCTTCTCCTGTTCTTCGGTTTCCGAAGTTCGGCCCGACGATTATTTGATGCGGGCCAAAGAACTGATTCAAAAGCAGCAATTCCAGTTGGCCAAAATTTACGTGGATAGCGTTCGTATTCGTTTTCCTAAAGAATACGCCAAAATCCGCGAAGGCTTGAGCGTAATGCGTGAAATCAACTATGCCGAACAGAACCGGACGTTAGCTTTCTGCGACAGCATGCTGGGAATCCGTCAGAACGAATTGCCAGCCGCCAAGAGTGGTTTCACTTTCGAAAAGAATATGGAATACGAAACCATTGGGCATTATGTCTACAAGGCACAGGTTGTGGAAAACAATCTAGGGCGTACTTTTCTGCAAACCAAGGTGGACGAGAAAGGCAATTTGGTGCTGACCAGCTATTATTGCGGCAGCCGTAAGCTCAATCACGACAGAGTTCATGTCACTGCTCCGGACGATACCTACGCCGAAACGTTGAGCGTACCCTACGATGGTGCTTTGAACTATCGTTATACCGACGGTGACATACGATATGAAAACGTTTGTTTCAACCGAAAAAAGGAGAACGGTGTCATCAATTTTGTACTGTTGCACCAAAAGCAATCGGTCACAGTGACGTTATACGGCGGGTCGCTCATGGCCTATCACCTGAGCAACGGCGACAAACAAGCCATGCAGGCGGCTTCGAATCTTTCTGCCATTCTTTCGGACATTACCAAGTTGCTGGATGAAATGCGGTTGGCGCAGGCCAAATTGGATTACATCTATCGGAAGCAGAACAAGATTCCGGATAGTCAGACGGATAGTAGCAATTGATTATTTTGCACTATAGAAGTGCATTATTTTGAATATTTTGCATTTTTATAGTGCAACTTGATGTATATTTGCAGTTTAATATACTGCGTCATGGAAAAATTGTTTGAGTACTATCGGATTCTGTTGCAGAAAACCAGCACGGACTTCCACCGTTACATGTTTTCCAAAATCAACTGGGAAAATCGAATGATTGGACTGACAGGGCCGAGAGGAGTCGGTAAGACAACCTTGGTTCTTCAATACATCAAGGAAAATTTAAATCCCAACGAAGCCCTATATGTCACTGCCGAGGATTTTTATTTCACAGACCACCGATTGTTGGACTTGGCAGATACTTTCGTAAAAAACGGTGGCATACACCTATTCATTGACGAAATCCACAAATACAAAGACTGGTCGAAGGAACTCAAATTGATGTACGACTATCATGCCGATTTAAACGTCGTATTTACCGGATCTTCCGTGCTGGACATCAATAAAGGGGCGGCTGATTTAAGCAGGCGTGCGGTCATGTACCAAATTCAAGGACTTTCCTTCAGAGAATACCTAGACCTGTTTCATCACATCCCTTCCAAATCTTTTTCCTTGGAGGAAATCCTCGCTCATGAGGTATCGGTACCTGCCCTCGAGCACCCCCTACCTCTTTTCCGAGAATACCTAAAATCTGGCTATTATCCCTTCGCCATGGAAGAAGGCTTCGATCAACGACTTCGACAGATTATCAGTCAAACGTTGGAATCGGACATACCTCTTTATGCTGAGATGAACGTTTCAACCGGTAGAAAACTAAAAAAGTTGCTCGCCATCATTGCAAAGAGTGCTCCGTTCAAACCGAATTACAGCAGCATCGCTCTCATGTTGGAAGCCAGCCGCAACAATATTGCCGATTACTTTTTATTTATTGAAGAAGCAGGCCTTATCGCTCAACTTCGGAATGCGACAGGTGGTATTAGAAGCCTTGGAAAAGTCGACAAAGTCTTCCTGGACAACACCAACCTTATTTATAACTTGGCAGAGGAGCAATCCAACATCGGAAACGTCCGAGAAACATTTTTCTTTAATCAGGCCCGAATTGTATCTGACGTCATAGCCTCGAAGATTTCCGACTTCTCCATTGACGATAAAACATTCGAAGTCGGCGGCCGGACTAAAAGTCAAATACAGCTCCAAGGTGTGAAAAAGGGCTATCTGGTCAAAGATGACATTGAACGGGGATCCATGAATGTGGTTCCATTGTGGCAGTTTGGAATGATGTATTGATTTTTTTCTACCTAGTCAACGTAAACCTCAAACTAAACCCGAAGTCCGAAGACGTCACCGGATAAGACGAAACCAACGGAACGGTGGATTCGAGGTTGTAGAACATGGTCATGTTCAAGTTCCTTGAAATCGCGTAGTCGCCGAGGATTTCGACCACCATGGTTTTGTTGCCGGAAGAGGCTTGGGTGTAATTGTCCTGAATCTTGCGGAGAAGGGAGAATTGGTTTTTGTAGGTGAGGTTGCCGCTGAGGCTCAAATCGTTCTTGATTTTGGAATTGGCCATAAAGCCCCAGGGGTGGAAGTCACTGATCTTATAACTGGTGCCCACCACCCATTGGTCGTTGTCGGCTTCGATGACTTGGCCGCCAGTGATGCTCAGTGTCATGGAGCGGGTCTTGCGCATTTCGGTCTTCAAGGTCCAGCCGTTTTTCAGGGTGGCCTGAACGCGTACTAGAGGATTGAAGGATTCCATCAGGGTCACCGAACCGACATCGTACATGGAGGAGGGTGTCGGGTTTCCGCTCAGGACGTCTTGCACATAGCCCAGCCCGGAACCACCGTCAATCCAGGAATTGAAGGAAGCGAATGAGCCGACATTGTAGGTGCAACTATAGGCATGATTGAGGGTCACGTTCCGGAAGAATTTCTTGACGATTTCCAGATTGGAAAGTCCGTCGTAGGAAACAGACCAGTTGGGCAACAATGCTTTGAGTGCCGGGAAGATGCTTAGGTCGGAATGGACAGCATTTTTGCCGGTATAGGCGGCTAAAAAGGCAGGAATCAGTACATCGGCTGAATTCTGTGAAAAGACTCCGAGGGTTGGATCATAGGCAGTACCACCTAAATTCTTTACGTTCAGGAAGCTTACGTCCGGGTAGCTTTTGCCCGTCATCTTGTTTTGAAGGCGGGCTGCAATGATTTCCCTATTTTTGAGGAAACGGTCGAAGCCGGCCGATTTATAGCCGTTGGAGGACTTGGGCGATTCGAAGGCTGTGGAAATGGCAATGGTCGTCATGGTGAAGTTACCGGTTTTGTTCTGCGGCATGCCTGAGAACATGTACTGGATTTGGTTGTTCGATTTCAAATTGCGGGCGGCGTTCAATTCGATTTTCAACCCACGAATGAGTTCTACCGAGGATTTGATGCGTAAGTCGGTCGAGGAGCTCATCATAGCTGGGGTGGTGATGGAATCGGCCACGATGAGCCAATCCTTTTGCTTGGCCAGATCCAGATAATTCGCTGGCTGCATGCCTAAGGCGAAATCCCAGCCTGGTGCCATGCCGTAATCGGGTGAGGCACTGAACAGGTTGGATTCCGTTTTGAAACCGGGTACGGAAAGGGCATCGGTTTGGGTATAGTTTACCGTAATGTTCTTTACCGACATCAAGGCTCTAGCAACAACGGAAGCCACTTTATACCAACCTTCGTCATCGAGGGCGGGCTTCTGATAGACCGTCAGCTTGACTTGAACGTTTTTCGGAGAAACCACGGAAAGGTTGTTTTCATCCTTGACGCGCATTCGAACGGGAACGTTTCTGCCGGAGGAATCGACTGCCACGATATACACCCGCTTGTTTTTCAGGTTGTGCTTGATAGGCATGACGGAATCGCTCACGAGAAGCAGCTCCATCTCGAATTTCTTGACTTCCTTGACAGGCACCACAGGCACTGCAGGAGCTTTCTTGCCCGCATCGGCGGCTGGCGTTTTCAAGTCGACTTTGCCGTCTTTTCCGGGTACAGTCCCCGGAAGCACCGCTTTATTGGTGTCAGCCGTCTTGTTGGGATCCTTTTTCGTAGGAACGGTGACTTTGGGCTTTGGCAAGGCATCAAATTTCTTGTTGATATCCTTGAGGAAATCCCATTTGTTGTACAGGTTGGTCAGGTTGGCCGTGGTCGAAAACGTGAGTGTGCGGTCATTGGAAATGACATTTCCCAAATCGAGCTGAGTATTGCTGATGGCGCTGCGGTCCCAGTTGTAGACGGCATTGTACAAGGCATTGGTATTGGTAAAGAAGTCCAATATGGGAATGCAGTTCATCGGAATTTGCCAGTTCAGGTTGGTCGTCTGCGTATAGTTCAGCGGCGTGCCGAAATTCCGAAGGCTGCGGCTTACGGTGTCTTTCCAGTTTTCGTACTCAGTGGCGAATAAGGCCTTGTTGACGGGCGAATTCACGGTTTCCTCCACGATGGACTTGTTGTTGGTGGTGAATTTCATCCGAAGGTTCTTGGTCAGGTTCCAGTTCAGGTCCAGGTCGGTATTCCAGAAGAAGTTCTTGCTTACCGTCAGCGGAATGTCCATGCCGCCGGAGCCTGAAGCAAGGTCTCTCGCCTGCTTCTCGAAATAATCGCGTATCAGGTTGGTATTGGCCGTTATCGAATTCGGCAATAAACTGAGGTTGAAGTCCTTAATGATTTTCAACCAGGGTGAGGTCAGTTTTTTGGATTTGGCAAACGGTGTCCAGGACTTGAACGGTGAGGAATAGTTGTAGGTGACTCCCCCTTCAGCATGCTTTGTGATTTCGTATTCCGTCGTCGCATCGCGTTCGAACGCATCGGTGGTGGTATATCGGAACGTGAAGTTGTCCGGATCGATGGGCAATGGAATCTTGCTTTTCAAACCGACGCGCACTCCCGTGAGGCTCAGGCTCTTGTACGTTTTCAGTTTCTGGCTGTAGTTGAGGATGGAGTCGCGGATGGCTTTGCTTATTTTCGCAGCAGCAGCCAAAACATCGTTGAGCAGCAGGTCCTCGTTGAGTGGATCGTATTTTGGTGTAGATTGTTCGTTGGAAACCGAATAATACAGTGGCAGGTTCACTTTGGCCTTATCCGGAAAGAAGCGGCCCATATTGAAATTCAGCGACATTTTATACTGCCCGTAGTTCTCGATGCTGCGTTCAGAAACGCTTTGCTCCAAACCGCCGAAACCGTCAGAGACGAAGCGTCCACTGGCATTGATGGTACCTAGGTCGGACAAGGCCAGCACGGCACTGCCCAAGGCTGCCCAACCACCCTTTTCCTGGAAGCCGGAAAGGCGGAGCTCGTTCATCCAGATTTCCACCGATTTCACCGTCGTGCCTTTGTTGCGGACACCCACCATGATGGTCTTCACATCGGCCAGGCTGGGGTTCCCCATGATCTTGACCTTGTTCTGGATGTTCTTCTCATCGTACTCGGCGAATTCCTTGTTCATGGCACCGCTGGTCATGTTCCGTTTGGTCTTCAGGTCGGTGAGCAGCTGGAACGGGATGTCGAAGAAGTTGTTGTTCGGCCAGATGGAAGTAGCCGTATTGACGTATGGGGGCGAAATCTCCAGCGGTATTTCGTACTCGTAATAATTGTTCTGATAATCCGTTCCAAGGCGCATGAACACCGTCATTTCATAATCTTTTGGAGGGTTCAGATCTTCTACGAATGACTCCGCATGAACAAACATTTGAACCCGTTCGTATTGCCTGAAATCGTAGGAGGTATTTTTATAGACTGCACGGGCATCACCTGGTGAAAGGTCGTTAATGCGGAAGGCCAGCGATTGTTCGTCTTCCAGATAGACGCCTGGTTGACTGGGATCGGATTCCTGCGACACTCCAGGTGGGAGCTTGTAATTGATGGGCGTACGACCTGAATTTTCTTCCAGACTCACAGTCGATATATCCACCTTGGCATCCGTGACAGGGGCTGAGGTGTACAAATCCTTGGTGTAATTCCTCCAGTCACCGCGCACCAGGTCCAGACTGGCCAGACGCAATATGGTGCTGTCCTGGAAGCCGGTCAGGAACATTCGCACAAAGCGGATGCTGTTGAACCCGCTGATGGTCCCCACCTTCTTTTCATAGTCCGTGATGGGTACTTTGAACTGGTACCAGCTGATGGGGGTAGTTTCGCCGTTTTTGCTATTTTTGAGAACGACGTTGGTAGTCCGTTTATCGTTGATGAAGTTCTTTCCCACCACCATATCCTGTGGACGGATGGAAACATGGTACTGGTAATAGCGTTCCGTTTCGTTCAGGGTAAAGTCCAGGTTGATGTCTTCCACGTTGGGCAGCGTGGTTTCAGCCGTGGAATAGGTTTCACCCGATTTGGCGGTGGATTGGGAATTGCCTTCCATTCCGTTGTAATGCTTGTACCGTTCCAGAATTCCGGTTTTGTGGGCATCATAATCCGATCCGCGGAAATAGTGGTAATTGTCACCCCCAGGGTCGTTCAGCGGGGAGAACGGATCGTCCTGCATCCTGGCCACCGCAGTCGGTTCCAGTTTGTTCCGTAGATTATCGAGGTAACTGACCGTGGTGGGCCAAGTTTTTTCCTCCTCCGTGCTTAATCCATCCAAACCCACATCCTGTGCATCACGCACCCCTGGGGTATTGTCAAAGGCATACGCGGTGGAAGTCTTGCCTGAAACCTTTCCCCAAGCCGTATTGCTGATGAGCGCCGTTTCAGCAGCGTTGGTCGGGAGTCCGTTCTCGAACGAACGCTTTCCATCCTTGAGCACATCTTCGGAGAGTTCACCCAAGTTGAAGTACATGTCACCGCCGGTGGAAACGCCTGTCGTATCATACACAAACGGATCCATCATCCAGAACTCGATGTATTCCACGTTGTTGGACTCAAAATTGGTGTAACCCGATTCGATGCGCCGCATGATGCCGCCCCAGCGTTTTTCGGGATTTAGAAGATAACCGTCGGTGCCCATGCCATTCCAGTCAAAATTGTAGGGGCCGCGTTCCTTGGGATAAAAAGCCAGGTTCATCACCGACAGGATGCCCGTCTGGTTGTAGATTTTCTGACGGTTCGGGAAGATTTCCTTTTCCTGAACCGTTCGTACGAAATGGTTGGAAAGCTGATCGTAGTCGCTTCGGATGTGGCTGGGCGTCTGAGAGGTGCCGGTTTGCGTGAAGATTCCGTCGATGGTATACCAGGCCAACAGGGAGCGGTTGTACCCGTAACTCAGGTCGTTGGTTCGGGTGGCTTCCGGAAAAAAGGGCGGTGTGCTGGCCAGAAACCATTGCGTCATGTCCTTCAGGTTGATGGTCTTTTTGGCGGCCTCGAAATCGTCGATGTAGGACATATCTTTGAGCGCATTGGACGAACCGGCTATCAGTTGGGCGATTTCACCGTTGATGGTCAATGTCGAAGGTTTGGTGGCGTTCAGGAACGGAAGTTTGTCAATCAGATTGGTCAGGAACTGCGATTCGGTCTTGAAGGAACCGTTCAGCCCCCAAATCGTGTTGTTTACAGACTCGTAACCCATGTCGACCTTGGTGGTGAGGGGTGTTTCCGAAAGCTTCATCACGGTACCGCCCAGGTTGAAGTTTTCGTTGAATTTATAGTCGGCGGTGAGCCCTACCATGGATTTGCGCACCATGCTGAAGGTGGACTGATCCTCGCAGGTGGCGTTGATGGCAGTACCGCTGGCTATCAGGGCTTCGTTCAGGATGGTCACGGTACCCGAAGCGTAATCGACGGAATAATCGACGTTCTCCACCAGTTTTTGCCCGCTGGCGGTCACGGATACGGAACCCTGAGCCACGTTGGTGGCACCCAGCGACAGAGTAGCACCTGACGAAGCCTTGTACGTTCCGCTGATGAGAAACTTGTTTTTTTCCGTAAGCTGCTGAGCCACGGTCAATGTGGAATCATAGAGTTCCTCAAACACATATTTGTTGGCAATGGCGTCGTTGTTGATTTTTTTGCGCAGGTAGGATCCGAAGGGTTTCAGCACCGGGAAAATGATGCGTCCGTTGGAAGACTGCACCGTATAACCTTCCATGTAATCGAAAACGCCGTCGGGATAGGCCTGTTTGTTGCTGTTGAGTCGGTCCATGCCCATTACCCGGAGCAGCAACTGGTTCTTGACAGCACCTTCCGTCAGATAAGTCATGGCCGTGCCCACGGAATCGCTTTGATAGGTAATCTGCAGGTCAAAATCCTGGGCTTCCAGATTGTAGGCGCCGATGGAATAGACGTTTTTCATCATCAGTTCCCAAGTCGGTGAATTGGGCGAATAATCCGTACCTTTCAACAACTTGACAAACAGTGTTTTGGGCGACTGGATGCCGTCTGTGGAAAATTCCCCAACCTGATAATTCTGTCCGTTGTAGGTGAATTCGTAGGCTACCGCCAGAATCTCATCACTGTTCAGTGCCTGACGCAGAGATATATACCCGAGATTGCTGTTCAGGCTGTACTCGCTCGATTCCAGCCTTCTGGCGCTTTCCAACCGTTCGTAATCCTCTCCCATTTGTATATTGTACTGCGATAACGTATCCAGCGAAGCATTGGCTTGGCTGAACTCGCGCGCATCGGCAAAATTGGTGATGATTTCACTGTAAAGCTTGTTGCTGGCGTTGGAAGGTACATTGATGCCCGTCGGCTTCCAATGGTCGTTGAAAATCGTATCCGGTTCCCCCATATCGGCAAATGCCACGATGTTGCGTGCATTGTCCAGCATGCTGGCCTTGTTGGTCACCCAGACTTCCACTTTTTTGATGGCAATACCTGAGGAGACGAAGGGCAACTTGCTCATCCAACGGTCGTAATTGCTGCGGAAATACTGGGACAGAAAGTAATGTCGATTTTCATCGTATTCATCGGCCTTCACTTCGAATGCACTCGTCTGAACCCCACCGCTCAGACTGACTGATTTGGTTTGGGACTGTTGTTGGGAAATGACGCCAGCCAAGCTCAGTTTTCCGAACTGGAGTTCCGTCTTCACCCCGAAAAGCGTCGAACCACCCGTGATGAGCGAACTGTTGATGGGCATGCTCACGTTCCCCGCCTCCAGGCTTTTGATGATTTCGTCTTCCTTTCCGTCGTAGCGGAGTTTGATGGATTTGGCGTCGTACTGGAAGGTGGCTTCGGTGTCGTAATTCATATTGACATCGATTTTGTCGCCCACCTTGCCGTTTACGCTCATCTGAATGTTTTGGTCAAAATTGAACCGCGTCCGGTTTCTGGCGTTTGCAGAAAGTGACGGATTGTCCACGATGTTGGTTTTTAGCCCGAACTTCGTTTCGACTGAACCCTGCGTCTTGAGTCGCACGCCGCCTTCACCGAAAATCTTGTCGCCCAACCCGATGTCGAATTGCATGTCGGTCAGGGAGAAATCAGTCTTTTTCTTGTTGTAGTCGATCTTGTTTTTAGAGCGCCAATAGGCAGCGGTGGACTGCTGTTCCTGGAACTTGAGGTATTCCTCCTGGGTCAGGCTAATGGGCGTGCTGATGATTTCCTCCCCCAATTTTGTTACGATTTGATACGTTCCGGTAGCTGGATCATATTCCACCACCGTTTTGATGTTTTCCGGGTCCCGCAATTCAACTGCCGTTTGTTTGCCGACCTGATCGATCGTTTGTGGAACGATTTCGCTGACAGGGTATTTGTAATCCTTAAGAGGAGCAACAGGTTTCGGGTCTTTCTTGGCTGAAGCTGGTTTGGAAGCATCAGCCGGTTTCGCCGGATCAGTCGGTTTATTGGCAGCGGCTGCAGCGGACCTCTTGGCAACGAGTTCCTTCACCTTCTCCTGCTGCGTTTTGGGTGCTAGAGGAGTAGTTGCAGCAAACAAGCTGAACACCCCAAACAAGGTGGCCAGCAAGCCAAAAAGTATGAACCGACGGATTTTCAAAGAATTACAACATTTTCAAAGATGCCTTGATCACTTGTTCCACAGGAAGGGCGGACGAATCCTTTAGGATTTGAGCAACCACCTTGGCCGAAGCAGACGGATTGAATCCGAGCATTTGCAGGGCAGACACAGCTTCATCGCGTACAATGCTGCTGGCTGAATTGAGCATACCGGTCACCGCAACATCCGAACTGTTTTTACCGAATTTATCCTTCAAATCGACGATGATGCGCTGGGCTGTCTTCAAACCAATACCCTTGACACTCTTCAGCACGTCCACATGATCGCCTAAGATGCAGGCTTCCAGTTCAGGCACGGACAAGGAGGACAAAATCATGCGCGCGGTATTCGCCCCTACTCCGGATACGCCTATAAGTTGCTGAAATGTAGCGCGTTCCTCCTTAGTGGAAAAACCGAAAAGCACATAGGCGTCTTCCCGGATGGCCTCGTGGATGTAGAGTTTGCAACGGGACTGCGACTGCAGGTTTTCGAACGTGTTCAGGCTGATGTTTATGAAATAGCCCAAGCCTTGGTTTTCTAAAATCACACTGGTTGGCGTCAGGGTTTCCACCTCGCCTTTTATAAATTCAATCATTCTTCATGGTTTAAAGCCAACAACGGCAATGATAGAACGTATTCAGGCGGAAAAAAGTATGTTTTTCGCACGAAAAAAAATATCGCACTTCTATGCAATATATACAAGTCTGTTGAGTTTTATTTATAAATCTTAACGGAACACTATGCAGTATACACCTCTACTCGTTTTCCTGACTTCATTCATTGTTTCTCTGGTGTCGGTTCCCAGTATCATCAAAGTAGCCAATGAGAAGTCATTGTTTGACAAGCCTTCCGAAAAACGGAAAATCCATACGAAAAGCACGCCAAATCTGGGTGGTGTCGCCATTTTCCTTGGGTTCTACTTCAGCACATTGATGTTCAGGGCATTATGCGACTCTGTCGAGTTAAGTACACTCTGCGCCGCATCGGTACTACTCTTTTTTGTAGCCCTTAAAGACGATTTGATCTCCACCGCTCCTATTTTACGCTTGTTTTTCCAGTTTCTGATTGCAATCATCATCGTGATGGTCGGTCAGGTTTATTTTTACCACCTACCGTTCTTCGGCGCGGATGGCATTTGGGCAATCATGGTCAACATGGTCGTCACGTTGGTCTTCATCGTTGCAATGATCAATGCAATGAATTTCATTGACGGAATTGATGGCCTTGCAGCTTCGGTTTCTTTCGTCATTTTCATGATATTCGGCGGCGTTTTCTATCAGTACGGTGAGAACTCTTACGCCTTCATTTCGCTGGCTCTGGCTGGCAGCACGTTTGGCTTCCTGATTTTCAACTGGAACCCAGCCAAAATTTTCATGGGTGACATCGGTTCGATGTTGCTTGGTGTCTTTATGGCAGTTTTCGCCATCAAACTCTGCAACATGGAACCATTGAGACTGGGGTTTATTCCCGTCAAGAATCCGGCTACGCTGGCTTTGGCGCTATTGATCGTTCCCATCATGGATATGGTCACGGTCATCTGTATCCGCACCTATCTGAGGCTTTCACCTTTCTTTGCCGACAAACGGCATACCCATCACCGGTTACTTGGCCTTGGATTGAGTCAAAAAGCCGTCACACTAATCTTAGTCGGCTTTAATGTCCTAATGGTGGCCATCTCCCTATCGACAGACTTTATCAAAGGCATTTACAGCACCATCATCATTGTGACGCTGGCTGCTGTTTTTGAAGTCGTTGTCGTTTACCTATACGTCAAGAAAAACAAGGCCGCCTATTGAAGCTCCTCGCTATAGAGCAGCGAGGAATCTTCGATTCCGGCAAGGAAAAAGTTAATACGCAAACAGCGGGAAATGCGCGCTCGGAATTCAATCTGAACAGGCGGCTTCATCCACTTTCCGGTACGATTTTGGCAGATAGCCCTTATTTGTGACCATTTAGCCGCAGATAAGAGTCGTGGTGTGAAAACCAACATAATTGCTGCAATCAGGAATTACTTCATGGTTGGTGGTTCGGATACGTTTTACACCTGCCCCCCCTCTAAAGGAACAACTATTTGAACAACCACCTATACAGGTCATTACCATTGGCATAGACCAACAGAGCAATAAGCAGGAACATGCCCGTCATCTGTGCATACTCCATGAACTTGTCGCTGGGTTTGCGTCTGGCAACGATTTCATACAGGAGGAAAAGGATGTGACCACCATCCAATGCTGGGATGGGCAGTATGTTCATAAAGGCTAGGATGATGGAAAGGAAGCCGGTTGTTTCCCAGAAATGCTTCCAATCGATTTCAGCCGGGAAAAGTTTGCCGAGGGTTCCGAAACCGCCAAGACTTTTGGCTCCTGCTTTCGTGAAGGCATACTTCATGTCGCTGGCATATCCGGTCAGTTTGCCGATGCCTTTGTGGATACCGGCAGGAATGGATGCAAAAAAGGAGAATTTTTCAACCCGGGTGGCATAAATATCTTCGGCAAGGCTCGGTGTAAAACCTAACTTTCCGTCGGAATCGGGAGTGATTTTGATGACTTTGGAAACACCGTCTCGGTAGAAATTCAGTTGAATGGTCTGCTCCTTATGCTTGCCCAGCTCCTCCACAAAATCGGGGAAGGTCACTGTCGATTTTCCGTTGATGGCTGTCAGGCTGTCACCTTTTTGCAAACCTGCTTTAGCACAGGGGGAACCTTTAGAGACCTCCTTGATCACTGTCGGGGAACGGAAACCTGCAAAACCTTGTTCGCCGGTGATGAGTTCTTCCATGAACTTCTTGGGCATCTGAATGATTACCTTTTGCGAGTCACGCATCACCACCACTTCTTTCGCATTGGCAATCATACGCATCGCCACGTCATTGAACTGTTCGAAGGTCACGCCGTCGGCTGAAACCAGACGGTCACCATCCTGAAAACCAACCTTATGCGCTGCGGGTGAATAATCCATACCCATCGGAGCGTTTTCCACAGGCAGGTATTCTTCGCCCCAAACGTTCAGTACGGCTGAATAAATGATCAACGCCAAAATAAAGTTGAACAGCACGCCGCCGACCATAATCAATAAACGCTTGCCTGCTTTTTGTGAACGGAATTCCCATGGTTTGGCGGGTTCAGCCATGGCCTCCGTATTCATGGATTCGTCAATCATGCCTGAAATGGCACAATAGCCGCCAAGCGGAACCCAACCCAGACCGAATTCGGTTTTTTCAGGAGCATCCTTAAAGGAAGCCGGCGGATTTTTGCTGAACCAGGAGAACTTCAGCTTTCCGTCAATTTTTTTGGCTCTGAAGATGGAGAAAGCCGGATTGAAAAACATATAGAACTTTTCCACCCTGACTTTGAAGAGCCTGGCAAAAAGGAAATGCCCCAGTTCGTGAATGAGCACCAGGATGGATAAACTCAGTATCAATTGAAAAGCGCGAATCAAAAATAATTCCATGAGGTTGTCTGTTGTTTAAATAATAAAGGATTGGGCCCGCTGTCTGGCCGCTGCGTCCACCGCCACATAATCGTCGTAGGTGGGTTTTTCTATGAATTCCGTCAGAGCCATTGTCTTCTCGATCAGGTCCGACATTTCGAGAAAGCCGATGCGGTCCTTCAAAAAGGCCTCGACGGCAATTTCGTTGGCTGCATTGAGCACGCAGGGCAGGGTTCCGCCCTTGGCCAGTGCCTTGTAAGCCAGTTGCAGGTTGCGGAACCGTTTCAAGTCCGGTTCCTCAAACGTCAAAGAAGCATATTGTCTGAAATCGACACGAGGGTAATTCGTTTGAAGGCGATCTGGATAGCTGAAGGCGTATTGGATGGGCAATTTCATGTCCGGAAGACCCAGTTGAGCCTTGATGGAACCGTCCTGAAACTGCACCATGGAATGAATGATGGACTGCGGATGCACTACCACCTCGATTTGTTCAGGCTTGAGATTAAACAGCCATTTGGCTTCGATCACTTCGAAACCCTTGTTCATCATCGAAGCGGAATCGATGGTGATTTTGGCGCCCATGTCCCAGTTCGGATGCTTGAGGGCTTCCTTCTTGGTCACGTTTGCCAGATCCCGCAGAGCTGTTTTGCGAAACGGTCCGCCGGAAGCCGTCAAAATGACTTTTTCGATGGGATTGTACCCTTCCAGGCACTGGAAAATGGCAGAATGTTCTGAATCGACCGGAAAAATGGGCACTCTGTGCTTATGAGCTAGTTCGTTGATGATTTCACCGGCCACGACCATGGTTTCCTTATTGGCGAGTGCAATGGCCTTGCCTGCCTGAATGGCACGCATGGTGGGCAGCAAACCGGCATAGCCGACCATGGCGGCAAGCACCATGTCGACGGGTTCCGATTCCACAATCTGTGCGATGGCATCCATGCCTGCGTATACCTTTATTGGCAAGTCTTTCAGTGCTTCCTTCAGCTGAGGATACAAATCCTTGTTGCCGATGATGACCGCTTCGGGCAAAAACTCCCTGGATTGCTTGATAAGCAGGTCCACCTGGTTGTTGGCGGTCAGTGCATAGACTTCAAAGTGGTCCGGATAGGCACGGATCACCTCCAAAGCCTGCGTTCCGATGGAACCGGTGGAGCCCAGGATGGCAATTTGTTTCGGTGCGTTGGTGTTTTCCATAGATCAAAAAACAATATACTCTTCGGGATTCAACGGAATGCCCTTGTGCCACAATTCAAACTGAAGGACGGGCAATCCTGTGCGAGCTGGATTCTCACCGACCATGCCGATGGCCTCCCCAGCCTTAACTTTGTCGCCTTGCTTTTTGAGCAGTTCGGTGTTGCATTTATAAACGGATATAAAATCGTTATTATGCTGTATTTCAATTACATAATCATAGTCCGAAGTGTAGGCCGCAAAGAGTACGGTTCCGTCCAATACTGCAACGGAGGGTTGCAGATTGGGGGTTTCTATGCGGATGCCGAACGCTTTGAGTTTGGGATTGAATTTCCCGGTAACCTTGCCTTTTAGCGGCGGATAAAGCAAAATTTCCTTTACAGACTCCTGCTGATTCATAATGGACAAATTGTACTTTTCGTTGTCCTCGTAATCCGCTCTGAATTTCAGTTCCCGCTTGGTGGCAGGCATGAGTTTCAGATTATTCACCGCCAAAGAATCAATCGTGATCTTGCCTTCCTTTTTCCGAAGGGAATCCATTGGAATATTGCCTGAAATGATGCCGTTGATGACCTTCAGGTACTTGGCCTGCCTGTTCAGCACATCCGACAGGGAATCCACCCGTGCGGCTTCCTGTATCATCTGCTGGCGCAACCTTGGGTCAAGATCCTGCGGTAGGAAGGACCGCAATGGCGTGTGCGCCATCAAAAGCCAAGACAGGAAAAACACGACTATTGCAAGGGATGCCACCATGAAAATACCATCCAACAACGAAGCCCGCAGGGAAAAGAAATTTTCCAGCGTACTTTCATTAAAAATGGTAAGCTGAAACTTTTTTTTCAGCTTTTGAAATTGATGGCGGAGGGCAAGTCGATTCATGAACAGATTTCTGGTTACAAATTTAACAGAAATTCGGAGGTATTCCTCCCTCGGGCCACTTAAAAAATAATAACGTGACCTGTTAGGGGATCAAAGCCGAAAGAATCGCCGTGAAAGACCGACTGGATGCTGCCGTTGGCAGTGAGTTCAGCCGGTGTACCGGTTTTCAGGCTTTCACCCGCGTTCATCAGCCAAAGTTTGTCAGCCAGACGGATGGCAAGGTCAATTTCGTGGGTGGAAATCAAGATGCATTTCAGCATTTCGCGGGCCAGTTTCCTGAGTAATAGTAAGATTTCCACCCTGTTGGGCAAATCCAAAAAGGAAGTGGGTTCATCGAGCAGGATGATTGGCGTGTTCTGCGCCAGCGCCTTGGCAATCATGACGCGCTGCCGCTCTCCATCAGACAGTTCGGACACCAATCGGCTGCTGAATGTTTCCAGGTGGACAGCTTTCAGTGCCTCCTGGATGTATTTCTCATCGCTTTTGCTCAATTTTCCGGATAGCGAGGTATAGGGATGGCGGCCCATTGCAACGATTTGTTCAACCGTTACATAGCCCAGTTGGACGGAATCGGTCAAAACCAGACTGATCAGCTTGGCGCGTTCGGACAGTTTGAGCGTGTTCAGGTCGATTTCTTCCAGCTGAATGCTGCCTGCCAAGGGTTCCTGCAAGCCCGCCAGTGTCCGCAAGAGCGTGGATTTTCCACAGCCGTTGGGCCCGATGAGTGCAATCAGCTCGCCTTTTTGAGCGTGCAGGTTGAGGTTTTGCTGAACCGATCGGTGCGCTTTCCCCTGATGATAACCAATTGACAGGTCAACGGTGCGAATCATAGATCGAGCAAGCCTTCGGGAAGGTTTACATGCATTTCCCGATTCTCGATATCGATTTCGGTGAAAAACTCCTCGGCAACGGGCATCAGTATTTCATGATCGTCCTTGCTGAGGGTGAAAAGAACGTTGAGCGTTGAATCGTCCACTTCCGTAATCTCGCCGATGTAGCCGACCTGTTCGTCAAAAACGGCGAATCCAATGTAGAAATTCCAGTTATCCTGAGTCAATTCTTCCTTTTCGGCATAACGGATCGGGTAGAACACTTCCTTACCGGAAAGTTCACGAACCCGCATTTCGGTCTCGATGCCCTCAAATTTCACCAAAACGGTTTCAGATGATTTAAAACGGTAAGATTCCACAAAAAAAGGCACCAAGATACCGTCCATTTCGAGCACCCAATACGGGGATTCGGTTCGGTCGAACTCGTCGCTGGTGAACCCGAAACTGATTTCACCGCTGATACCGTGGGGTTTGTGCAGCTTCCCAATGGAAAAAACGTCTTGCTTGCGAATCATCGTTTTTAATCTTCACAGCGTTGAATATGGGCTCCCAACGCGTTCAAACGCCCGTCTATGTTCTCGTAGCCCCGGTCTATTTGGTCGATGCCGTAAATTTTGCTTCTGCCCTTGGCCGACATGGCGGCGATGAGCAACGCAATCCCGGCGCGGATATCGGGGGAAGACATGGTGGCACCCCGCAGTGCTTGCCGATGACCCAGACCGATGATGGTGGCACGGTGCGGGTCGCATAATATTATTTGAGCACCCATATCGATGAGCTTGTCCACGAAAAACAGTCGGCTTTCGAACATCTTCTGGTGGATAAGCACGCTGCCGATAGCCTGTGTGGCCACGACCAGCATCACAGACAGCAAGTCCGGCGTAAGGCCTGGCCAAGGCGCATCGGCCACGGTCAAGATGGATCCGTCCATAAAGGTGTCGATGGTGTAGCTTTCTTGTGCGGGAATGTAAATGTCGTCTCCGCGGCGCTCCAATTCAATGCCCAAACGGCGGAAAGCGTCCGGAATCATGCCCAGTTCGTCGTAGGCGCAGTTCTTGATGGTGATTTCAGAACCCGTCATGGCGGCCATTCCGATGAAACTACCCACTTCAATCATATCGGGCAGGATACGGTGTTTGCAGCCTTTCAAAGCATCCACACCGTCTATGGAAATCAGGTTGGAACCGATGCCGGAAATGCGGGCGCCCATGTGGTTCAACATCTTGCAAAGTTGTTGGATATAGGGTTCGCAAGCAGCATTGTAAATGGTGGTGCGGCCTTCTGCAAGCACGGCAGCCATCACAATGTTGGCCGTACCGGTAACGGAAGCCTCATCGAGCAGCATGTAGCAGCCTGTCAGTCCGTTGGCTTCAACAGTATAAAGAAAACGTTCAGCATCGTATTCGAACGTGGCACCGAGTTTTTGAATGCCGATGAAATGGGTGTCAAGCCGTCGACGGCCTATTTTGTCACCGCCCGGTTTGGAAACCACCGCTTTGCCGAAACGGGCCACCAGCGGGCCAACCAGCATGACGGAACCACGCAGGGCTGCGCTTTTTTTGAGGTAATCCTTGCCGTAAAGCTTTTCCAGATCAATCTCGTCTGAACGGAAACTCCAGGTGCCAAGCGCGGTTTTAGTCGCCTTGACCCCGATGTCCTGCATCAGGCTAATCAGGTTGTTGATGTCGATGATGTCGGGAATGTTTTCCACGACCACTTCGTCGGGCGTGAGTAGGCAGGCGCAGAGAATCTGGAGCGCTTCGTTCTTTGCACCCTGGGCTTCGATATCGCCCTTCATTTTATAGCCACCGTCCACGATGAATGAAGCCATATCAGCGCTGGATTTTGCGGTTCTTGTTGTTGTTGGATTTGGTCGGTTGGGGGTTGCGGGGTGCAACCACGATTTCACGGGCATCCATGAGCCGGATCGTTTCCTCGTTCACGTCAATGCGTCCGTTGGACAAGGTACGAAGGTCGTCAAATATCTTGATGTCTTCCACCGCTTCCCTATTCCAGGACAAGATGCTTTTCTTCATATGGTTGGCCAGCAATTCGATCAGGCGAGTCTTTTCAGGTCCGTCTTCCATTTCAACAGCCTTCTCAATGAGTTCTTCCACCGATTTGCCGTAATGCTTCACCTTGATGCGTTTGGAACCGTAGGGTACCACTTCGGGTTTGGAATACAGGTTTTCCTTGCGGATGATTTCGTAGGGGTATTCAATGTCCAGTTTAAAATCGGCCAAAATGGCCAAATGGTCCCAAAGCTTGTGTTTGAAATCGGGCACGTCGCGCAAGTGGGGAAACAGATTGCCCATGATGCTGATGATGGTTTGCGCGCATTTGGCACGTTCTTCCTTATCTTCAATGGTCATGGCATAATCCACCATGCGCTGGATGTTGCGGCCGTATTCGGGCAGTTCCAGCCTTTTCAGCTGGGTGTTGTAATCAAGTTCGTTAACTTCCATAGGGGTTTTTTCCATAACCTTGCTTATTATTTCTGAAGTGGAGCTGCAGGTATGAGTGATTTTTTAGAAACAGTTGCCACAAAATCTTTTAGATAGAACGGTTCGAAGTAGGCAACGTCTTCGAACTGCTGTTCCAGGTATTTTTTTTCCGCCAAAGGCAGCATCGATTCAGCCAAAGGTACGATTTGTCCGTCAAATTTGGCATTTTCGGAACAGATAATTGTGCTGCATTTTTCGGCACCGTCACCGACGAACCAAACCGGATGGTTTTCCAGTTCCTTTTCAAAGGTTTTTTCATCGACAATGACTGCTGAAACCGGATGCAACATCGTGCAGTCGTTGTCGTAAAGAGCAGTATAGACTTCCATTCTGCGGGCATCCACCAAGGGGCAAATATACGTTTCCGAAGATAAGGCTTTGGTCCGTCTCACTTCGTCCGCCAGCAAATCGAGCGTGGGAACGGAAATCAGGGGAATGTCCAATGCGTAACAAACGCCTTTGGCCAATGAAACACCTATCCTTAAACCGGTGTAGGAACCCGGACCTGAGCTCACAGCTACAGCGTCCAGTTTCCGCCCCTTGCTTTCCACCACCTTCAGCGCCTCATCGACAAACAAGCCGAGCTGGACGGAATGCGATGAACCGGCCGTATCCACCTTGTTGAACAACAACTGACCGTCCCGACTCAACGCCACGGAACAGTTTTTAGCGGAAGTTTCAATGTGAAGAATCAATGCCATAAGGTTCTAACCGGAATTCCACACAAAAGTACAAAAAAAACAGCAACTCAGCGGAGGTTTACAACCTACAGTCCATATTTTGCAAATTTACAGTACCTTTGCACAAAAATTGGAAATTATGATACAATCCATGACAGGTTACGGAAAATCCGGCTGTGAAATCCAGGGAAAAAAGATCACCATCGAACTCAAATCGGTGAACAGCAAGCAACTGGACATGTCCACCAGAATCCCCAACGCCTTTCGCGACCGGGAAATGGAAATCCGCAACGAAATGCTGAAACGGCTCGAACGCGGCAAGGTCGATTTCTCCCTGTACTACGAAAATACGGCCAAGGAAAACGCACCGCAACTCAACCTGCCTATTTTTGAGAGTTTTCTCAGTCAACTCACGGAAGTGTCCCTGGAACTGGGCATAGCCGCTCCCGCCGACCCTTGGCCACTCCTTCTCCGCTTGCCGGAAGCGCTGAAAATCGAATCGCAGGAAGTGGACGACAAAAGTTGGGCGGTAGTCAAGGAAGCCATCACCGCCGCCATCGACAACTTCATCGATTTCCGCCTACAGGAAGGCAAAATGCTGGAAGGTGTCTTTCTGGAAAAAATATCGAAAATAGAGTCCCTATTGACCGAAGTGGAAGTCTATGAACCCGAACGGGTGGAACGCGTCAAGACCCGCATCATGGATTCACTGAGCAAAATTGAAGGGTTCGACTATGATAAAAACCGTTTTGAGCAGGAAATGATATTTTACATTGAAAAGTTGGACATCAACGAGGAAAAAACCCGTTTGGCCAACCACTTGAAATACTTCCGCGAAACGATGGACGACGCCCACGGTCAAGGTAAAAAGCTGGGTTTCATCGCGCAGGAGATTGGGCGGGAAGTCAATACGATGGGATCGAAGTCCAACCATTCGGGGATGCAGCAGTTGGTCGTTTGCATGAAGGATGAATTAGAACAAATTAAAGAACAAGTCCTAAACGTCCTTTAGCTGTTCCATATGAGTCCCAATCTCTGCGTTGCTTCCCACTCGCTTGTCCTCACGTACGGAAAGTACTTTAGCTGTCCCATAGGAGCTCCAATCTCTGCGTTGCTTTCCGTTCACTTGTCCTCACGTACGGAAAGTACGCTCCGGGAAGTGAACGAAAAGCGCCTTGACCTTGGAACTCCTATGAAACAGCTAGCGTGGGGTGATTATGGGCAAAGAAAAAGAAATTAATAAAAATTGAATATGACTGGTAAGGTTATTATTTTTTCGGCACCGTCGGGTGCAGGTAAGACAACGTTGGTACAGTGGTTGTTGCAACAAAACCTGAACCTGCAATTCTCGGTTTCAGCCACCAGCCGCGCACGTCGGGGTGCCGAAGTGCATGGTAAGGATTACTATTTTCTGACACCTCTTGAATTCCGCATCAAGATTGTCGAAAACGCCTTTCTGGAATGGGAGGAAGTCTATGAGGACAAGTATTACGGTACGCTGAAAGACGAGGTTTCCAAAATGTTGGACGAAGGCAAGAACGTGCTCTTCGACGTCGATGTAAAAGGCGGCATCAACATCAAGAACTATTTTGGGGAAGAAGCCTTGTCGTTTTTTGTGCAACCACCCAGCATCGAAGTATTGGAAAAACGGTTGGTCGGTCGCGCCACCGACAGCCCGGATCTTATTCAGGAGCGGGTTTCAAAAGCCGCCTATGAACTCACTTTCGCACAACAGTTCGACGTGGTTGTCGTCAACGACGTGCTCGAAACGGCTAAACAGGAATGCCTGCAAAAAATTACCGCTTTTCTAAATAGCTGAAACCAATGCCCATCCGCACCGTACTTTTCGGCGGCTCCTTCAACCCGGTCCACGAGGGTCATCTGACCTTGGCCGACCATGTGCTGCAGCAAGGTTTGGCGGATGAAGTCTGGTTCGTGGTGAGTCCGCGGAATCCACTGAAGCCGACGGCGGACGCTTCGGATGCTTTGCAAAGGTTGGAAGGGGTTCGTCACGCATTGAAAAACCATCCGGGTTGCGTTGCCTCCGATATCGAATTCAGCCTGCCTATCCCCTCTTATTCCGTACAAACGCTTCGCAAGGCCGTTGCTGAATACCCTTCGCGTGAGTTTTTGCTTCTCATTGGCGGCGACAACCTCGACGTCTTCACGCAGTGGAAGGATTTCCATTATTTGCTGGACAATTTCGACATCCTGGTCTATCCGCGGTCGGGTGCCACCAATAAGGTTCCATCCGGCTGGAACCGAGTTCAGATGCTGAATGCGCCGATGATGGACATTTCGTCCACCGAAATCCGCAACGGTAGAAAATAGGGTTTATTCCACTCCCACCACCTCATACCCCGCATCCGCCACTGTCTTTTTCAACAGTTCGTCGCTGACTTCACCGGTTACATTTAAGGTTGCGGTTTTTTCGCCCAGGTTTACGTTTGCTTCTACGCCTTCGAGGCCGTTCAGTGCTTTTTCAACGCGACCTGAACAATGCATGCAAGACATGCCTTCAATATGCAATACTTTGGTTTTCATATCATTAACTATTATTGGTTGTGAAATTACTTGAATAGGTGCCTGCGAAAGTTTAAAGCTACGAAGTCGTAGGGCATTGGCAACCACCGTTACGGAGCTGAAACTCATCGCTGCGGCGGCTATCATCGGGCTTAGCGTCCAGCCGAACAAGGGAAAAAAGACGCCGGCTGCCAATGGAATGCCCAAGATGTTATAAAAGAATGCCCAGAACAGGTTTTGGCGAATATTGTTTATAACCGCCTTGCTTAAACGGATGGCCGAGATAACATCGTTCAAATCGTTGCGCATCAGTACGATGTCTGCCGATTCAATGGCGATATCCGAACCTGCACCGATGGCTAATCCCACGTCGGCGCGAGCCAATGCGGGTGCGTCGTTGATGCCGTCACCCACCATCATTACCGTCTTGCCTGCAGCCTGAAGGGAAGCAATCATTTTTTCCTTGTCAGCCGGAAGGACTTCGGCAAAAACTTGTGAAAGACCCAGTTCCTTCTGAAGCGTCTGAGCCGTTTCGAGGCGGTCACCGGTGAGCATCACCACTTCCAAGCCAAGCTTCAAAAGATCCTGCACTGCCTGATGGCTGCCGGGTTTCAAGACATCGGCAACGGCGATGGTGCCGAGAAAATGGGTTTCGTCCGCTACGAAAAGCAGGGTTTTGCCTTGTTGAGCCAAGCTCAGGGGAACATCGACGGTAAGGCCTTGTTCCTTTATGAAAGCCTCTTTTCCAACGAAATAGGTTTTATCCAGAACGCCACGAACGCCTTTTCCCGGAATGGCTTCAAAATGCTGAACATCGGGTAAGGTCAAATTGGCGGCTGCCGAAAGCAAAGCTTTGGCCAAGGGATGTTCGGAACGGCTTTCCAAAGCGGCGGCCACTTCCAGCAAAAAGGCAGAAGTAACGCCTTCCACAGGTAGTATATCTGTTACGACAGGCTTGCCCGTGGTTAGGGTCCCGGTTTTGTCTAGCACCACCGTCTGCACGTGCTGCGCAATTTCCAGCGCTTCCCCCGATTTGTAGAGCAATCCGCCCGAAGCGCCCGTGCCCGTGCCCACCATGATGGCGACCGGCGTGGCCAGTCCCAACGCGCAGGGACAGGAGATGACGAGTACGGAAATCCCGATGGACAGGGCAAATGAAAATGGGTAGCCCATCAACAGCCAAACCACAGCGGCCAAAACGGCCAACGCCATCACCACAGGCACAAAAATGCGGCTGATCTTGTCGGCCAAACGAGAGACAGGTGCTTTGGAGGTGGAGGCTTCTTCCACAAGACGAATCATTTGGGCCAAAGTCGTATCTGCTCCCACCCTGGTGGCTGAATAGACCAGCGAACCGGTTTGGTTGACGGACGCGGACAGAATGCGGTCGTTCACGGTTTTCTCAACAGGCATGCTTTCTCCCGTCAGGGCGGATTCATCCATGGAGGAGCGACCGCTCAACACAGTGCCGTCGACAGGAGCCAATTGACCCGGTTTCAGCACCACTTCGTCACCGACCCGGACCTCTTGCACGGGAATCAACATTTCAGAGCCGTTTCGCAGCACGGTGGCTGTTTTCGGTCCCAGATCCAGCAATTTACGGATAGCCTCGGTGGTTTTGCCCTTGGAGCGTGCTTCCAGAAATTTTCCCAGGGTCACCAACGTCAGTATCGTTGCGGCGGATTCAAAATACAGGTTATGGGCCAGTTCAAACACTTTGAGGGTATCGCCGTGACCGACAGCGGCATCCAGCTGAAACATCACCCAGAGGCCATAGACGAGTGCGGCCGTAGAGCCCGTCGCCACCAGCGCATCCATATTGGGTGCCCGATGCCAAAGTGATTTGAACCCGTGTTGGAAGAAGGCACGGTTCAGATATAGAATGGGTAAAGTCAACAGAAACTGCATCAGGACGAACGCCTGGATTCCGGCATAACCGTTCAGAAAGGCAGGAAAAGGCAAACCCGACATGTGCCCCATGGAAAGGTACATCAAAGGCAGTAAAAACACCACCGACCACCAGAAACGCAATCGCATCGAGGAGGTTTCCGTATCGGCTGAACGGGTTGTCGGTTTTTCTGCAACCGATTGGACAGCGGCTTCGTAGCCAGCCTTTTCAACCGATTGTTCAATCTGTTCAATGCCGGTTTTGGCCGTATCGTAGGTCACGACCATGCTGTTGGTGAGCAATTGGACGTGCACCTCCATGACGCCTTCCTGCTTGCCGACATTGCGTTCAATGGCACCGGCACAAGCGGCACAGGTCATGCCCGAAACATCAAACTTTTTAGTTTCCATTGCAAATAGTTGAAAAGCAAAATTAATCAATGACTGGAACAATCACAACTGTTTACTCAAAAATCGTACCTTTGCGACACTATTGCTTTTTTGGCAGTTTTCACACCCTATGAAATCATTGCTCAAATTTTTGAAAGACTGGTCATTGCCCTTGGCTATGCTCACTGGCATTGTCTTTTACCGCTTCTTCAACCACCTTTCCGTGGTGATTCCCTACCTCATTTTTGCCATGTTGCTGCTTACTTTTGCCAAGTTGACACCCCGAAAGGTACGTTTCAGCCCCTTGCACATTTGGCTGGTGCTCATTCAGCTGGTCGGATGTCTGGTGGTTTATTTTCTTCTTTACAAAACCGATACGGTCTGGGCTGAAAGCGCCCTCATCTGCGTACTGGCTCCCACCGCCACTTCTGCCGCTGTCGTAACGGGCATGTTGGGCGGAAGTGTGGCCTGCCTGACCACCTATACATTGATTGGCAACCTGATGATTGCCATTGCCGCCCCCATCATCTTTTCATTGGTCGGCCCTCAAAGCGATTTGGCATTTCTGGACTCCTTCCTCAAAATCCTGAGCAAAGTGGCCCCTTTATTGATAACACCCCTGCTGATCGCCTGGTTCATGCAACGGTTCACCCCCAAAGCGCATCAGGTCATACTGAAATGGAATCACATGGCCTTTTACATCTGGACCGTCGCACTAGCCATTGTCACCGGTAAGACCGTCAGCTTTCTGGTTGATCAGAAGAATCCCAATGTGGGCATGGAATTGCTTATTGCCGGAACATCGCTGATCATCTGCCTGCTGCAATTTTATGGTGGCAAGAAAATCGGCAGCATCTACAACAAACGCATCTCAGGAGGTCAAGCTCTGGGACAGAAAAATACCGTCCTAGCCATTTGGATGGCGCAGACTTTCCTCTCGCCGGTGGCATCCCTTGGACCTGCCGCGTATGTACTTTGGCAAAATGTATTCAACTCCTGGCAGTTGTATCGCAGGAGAAAGAACTTCTCAAAATAATTGATTAAGAATGGTGGTAGGGCTCACCCTTGATAATGGTCATGGCTCTGTAGAACTGTTCGACGATGAATACCCGTACCATTTGGTGTGAAAAGGTCATCTTGGACAGCGAGATGCGCTCCGGGCAGGCTTCGTACACCGAAGGGGCGAAACCATAGGCTCCGCCTACGACGAAAATCAGATTTCTAACCCCGGCATTCATCTTCTTTTGCAAATAGCCTGCAAAATGTTCGGATGGGTGTTGGGTTCCGTTTTCATCCAACAACACCATCACATCGCCGGGTTTGTTCCAGGTCAGAATGGATTCTGCCTCCTTCGCTTTTATCTGCTCCTCTGTCAGGCTTTTAGCGCCTTTCAGATCGGGAATGACTTCCAGTTGAAACGGCAAATAATGTTTCAGTCGCTTCTCGTATTCGGCTACTGCGGTCTGTATCCAAGCCTCGTTGGTCTTGCCAACCACCAGCAAAATCAGTTTCATATGTCTCGATGTGTTCTTTGGGCAACGAAGGTATGCACATTTCGGGCAAAATGTGTATTTTTGTTCGTCCAAAAAATAACCAACATCATGCGTGAAGACTTGATACCCTTTCTCCAACGCGCTTTTGCCGAAGACATCGGCGACGGCGACCACACTACCTTTTCCTGCATTCCGGTCGATGCCATGGGAAAATCTCGCCTCATCATCAAAGAAGCAGGCATCGTTGCCGGCGTCGAAGTGGCCAAGGAAGTGTTCCGTTATTTCGATCCTGAACTCAAAGTGACCGAATTCATTAAAGATGGAAGTGAAGTGATGCCTGGTGACATCGTGTTTGAAGTGGAAGGCCGCGTGCAATCGTTGTTGCAGACGGAACGCCTGATGCTCAATATCATGCAACGCATGAGTGGCATCGCCACGGTTACCCGCAAGTATGTCAAGGAGCTGGAAGGCACCGGCACCCGCGTGCTCGACACCCGCAAGACCACGCCAGGCATGCGTTTGCTCGAGAAAGAAGCCGTGAAACTGGGTGGCGGCGTGAACCATCGCATCGGCCTGTACGACATGATTTTACTGAAAGATAACCACGTAGATTTCGCCGGAGGCATCGAAAATGCCATCCATCGTGCACAGGATTACTTGAAAGCAAAAGGTAAGAACCTGAAAATTGAAATCGAAGTTCGTTCCATCGAAGAGCTTGACCGGGTGATGAACGTTGGCGGGGTTGATCGCATCATGCTGGACAATTTTGACCTGAGAACCACCCGCGAAGCGGTCAAACGCATTGACGGAAAATACGAAACCGAATCTTCGGGCGGCATCACTTTTTCGACACTGCGGCAATATGCCGAATGCGGGGTCGATTACATTTCTGTCGGAGCCCTTACTCATTCTGTCAAGAGTTTGGACATCAGTTTTAAAGCCGTATAAACACACAAAACCTTTTTTACCATGATGACTCTGGTTGCACTTATCTTCGTACTCGGCTATATTGCCATCGCTTTGGAGCATCCGCTTAAAATCAACAAGTCAGCCACGGCTCTCCTCATCGGAGTCCTAACCTGGACAGTCTATATATTGGCAACACCCGACAAGGGACATGTCAATACTCAGCTTGAGGAACATTTCGGCAACACAGGT
>Ga0209429_10000235_pt1 | contig 39924 bp, 29 predicted proteins | sample BarGraNGADG00212_3_FD_184493 | JGI IMG/M metagenome (GOLD analysis project Ga0209429, IMG submission 184493) | Arctic peat soil microbial communities from Barrow, Alaska - Barrow Graham LP Ref core NGADG0004-212 (SPAdes) (version 2) | ecosystem: Environmental > Terrestrial > Soil > Wetlands >... | reverse complement strand
AGGTCTTCCTACAATGTTACTGCGGCCAAGAACAACACAATTCTTCCCGGATGTCTCAATATTGTATCTTTTAATGAGTTCAACTATTCCATACGGTGTTGCCGGCATGTAACAGGGAAGTCCAATGATCATTTTACCGAGGTTTATGGGATGAAAGCCATCAGCATCCTTTGAAGGATTTATTGCTTCAATTATCTTATTCTCCGATATATGACGGGGCAATGGAAGCTGGACAATGAAACCGTCAACATCATCATCATTATTAAGTTCAGCAATTTTCTCCAGCAACTTATCTTCCGATGTGTTGGTATCAAACCTTATAAGAGTCGATTTAAAGCCAACCTCTTTACAATCCTTTACCTTGTTTGCAACATAAGTTTCGCTTGACGCATCATTGCCAACAAGAATTGCAGCCAAATGAGGTATTTTTTTACCTGATATTCTGAGTTTTGCCACTTCTTCAGTAATCTCATGTTTGATTTCTGATGCTACCTTTTTGCCGTCAATCAATTTGTACATAATAATTATTATCTTTTATTCATCATACGTGCGGCATTTCCTCCTTTGGTCATCATCTTCATCATCCGGCGTGTTTCATCAAACTGCTTTAAAAGCTTATTTACATCCTGAACAGTGGTACCACTGCCCATTGCAATCCTTTTTCGCCGGTTGCCATTCAGAACGGTTGGATTCACTCTTTCTTCAGGGGTCATGCTCCTTATTATTGCTTCAATTCCCTTAAATGCATTATCATCAATATCAAGATCTTTAACAGCTTTACCGACACCAGGAATCATTGCCATAAGATCTTTGACATTACCCATTTTTTTAATCTGTTGTATCTGGGTTATGAAATCGTTGAAATCGAACTGGTCCTTTGCAATTCTCTTTTGAAGTTTCCGTGCTTCCTCAGCATCGAATTGCTCCTGGGCTTTTTCTACCAGTGAAACAATATCTCCCATTCCCAGTATCCTGTCAGCCATACGTTCGGGATAGAAGATGTCGATAGCATCCATTTTTTCACCTGAACTCACAAACTTAATAGGCTTGTTAACTACAGATTTTATTGACAGGGCAGCACCACCACGGGTATCACCATCGAGTTTTGTGAGGACGACGCCATCAAAATTGAGTCTTTCGTTGAATTCCCTGGCAGTATTTACAGCATCCTGACCTGTCATGGAATCGACAACGAATAATATTTCATGAGGATTTAAAGCATCTTTTACTGCAGATATTTCATTCATCATCTCTTCATCAATTGCGAGACGACCTGCAGTATCGATGATTACAAGGTCGTAACCCTTCAATTTAGCCTCTTTGACAGCATTTCTGGCAATTATTACAGGATTTAAGTTCCCATCTTCAGTATAAACAGGTACTTCCACCTGCGATCCTATTATCTTAAGCTGTTCAATTGCGGCAGGTCTGTAAACGTCGCCTGCGACAAGCAATGGATTCTTCCCCCTTTTAGTTTTAACCCATTGTGCCAGTTTTCCGCTGAAGGTTGTTTTTCCTGAACCCTGAAGACCCGCTATAAGTATTATTGAAGGATTGATCTTAATATTAATATCGGTTCTGTCGCCTCCCATCAGATCAACCAATTCATCGTGGACGATCTTTACCATCATTTGAGATGGATTTATTGACTTAAGAACCTCCTGCCCTAATGCTTTCTGTTTAACTGTGTCTGTAAACTGCTTGGCAATCTTAAAGTTAACATCTGCGTCCAACAAGGCTCTCCGAACCTCTTTGAGCGTTTCTGTAACATTTATTTCGGATATCCTACCCTGACCTTTAAGAAGTTTTAAGGATTTCTCGAGTCTTTCACTTAAATTTTCGAACATAAATCTGAATGATATCTAATTTTATTGAATTATTACATCCTTTCCGGCATCTCAATTCCCAACAACCACATACCTGAAGAAAGTATCTGACTTGTTACTTCTGATAATGCCAGGCGGAAGTTTCTGACAGAATGATCCTCTTCACCAAGGATTGAAAAATCGTGGTAAAACTGATTATACTCTTTTGAGAGTTCAAAACAATAATTAGCAATCAATGCCGGACTATAACCTTTCGCTGCTTCAGAAACAGTTTCACTGAACTTCCTGAGAAGTTTTATCATTTCAATCTCCTTTGAACCCACTTTCACATCAGGATCAACAACCTCATTCGTTTTAATTCCCATTTGTTCTGCTTTTCTGAACACAGATTTAATTCTTGTATAGGTATATTGAATAAATGGACCCGTATTACCGTTAAAATCAATTGATTCAGCTGGATTAAAGGTCATGTTTTTCCTTGGATCGACTTTAAGAATGAAATATTTCAGGGCTCCCATTCCGATTTTTCTGAAGATCTCATTCTTCTCTTCATCAGTAAAATCAGCCAGTTTACCCAGTTCCAGTGATACTTCCCTTGCTGTCTCTTTCATTTCATTTATAAGGTCATCAGCATCAACAATTGTCCCTTCGCGCGACTTCATCCTGCCTTCCGGAAGTTCTACCATTCCATAAGAGAAATGGATCAAACCGTCGGACCATTGGTACCCCATTTTATTAAGGACTGCTTTAAGTACCTGAAAATGATAATTTTGTTCATTCCCGACAACATATATACATTTATTGAATTTATATTCGTTAAACCTGACGACTGCGGTACCAAGGTCCTGTGTCATATATACTGCTGTACCATCAGAACGAAGCAGCAGTTTCTGATCCAGTCCTTCAGAAGTAAGATCAGCCCATATCGAGCTGTCGTTATTCCTGTAAAGTATATTATCCTTCAAAGCTGACAGAACAATTTCTTTGCCAAGCTTATAAGTGTCTGATTCATAGTAGATTTTATCAAAATCAACTCCAAGTAATTTATATGTCTCCTTAAAACCCGCATAAACCCATGAGTTCATCATTTTCCAAAGATCAACAACCTCATTGTCGCCAGATTCCCAGCTTAAAAGCATTTCCCTTGTCTCTTTCATCAATGAAGCTGAGTTTCGTGCATCATCCTCATTCATCCCATTATTAACAAGCTTCTCAACCTGGAGTTTATACTCTTTTTCAAACAGAACATAATATTTGCCAACCAGGTGATCGCCTTTCATACCCGAAGATTCAGGGGTTTCTCCTTTACCAAATTTTTTCCATGCCAGCATTGACTTGCAGATATGAATCCCCCGGTCATTTACAATATTTGTTTTTATAACCTTATGACCGCTGGCTGATAATATCCTGTAAAGTGAAAACCCAAGCAGATTATTACGGATATGTCCAAGATGCAATGGTTTATTTGTATTTGGAGAGGAATATTCAACCAGGATTGTCTTGGAATCTTTTGCTTTACAATATGCAAAAGGATTCTTTTCAGCTGCCAGTTTACGAAAAAATTCAATCCACCAGGTATCGGAAATTTCGAGGTTAAGGAACCCCTTAATTACGTTATAACGGGCAACAGCTGCAAAATTATCAATCAGATAGTTCCCTATATTTTCACCGGTTTTTTCAGGAGTGTTTTTTGAGAAGCGTAAAAGCGGAAACACGACAAGGGTAAAATCCCCTTTAAAATCTTTTCTTGTCTCCTGAATTTGTATCAGATCATCTGTAACCTCACTATTGTAGAGGAATTTAATGGCTTCTTTTATCTTACCCTTAAGAGCTGTCTCCATTTCTCAAATTCAAATTTCAGGCTGCAAAGATAACATTTTAATAGATTGATATATAAGAAAAAATGATCAAAAAGCGGATCATAAAAGGCTATTTGAATAATTTTTATTATGCGAACCGGATGAATTTTTTGACTACTGTACAGTTCTTTTTGACGAGGATTTTATATTAATGAAAAAGAAGTTATAATTTTGTAATAACATTAACATTCTTAATAATTATTCATAATTCGTAAAAAGGTGGAACTGAAAAGTTTATTTATTGAACCTACTGTCAAAACACCACAAATTGATCTGAACCATCTTAACGGTGAACTTATTTTTTCAGGAAGATCTATCCCTGAGAATCCAGCCATTTTATATGCTCATATCCTTAGTTGGGTGGAAGAATATATTAAGAATCCCAGCCGCCTGACCAACCTCCGGTTTAACATTGAGTACTTCAACACGGCATCTTCCCTTTGGTTAGCAAGAATTGTCAAAGCTCTCACATCCATAGAAAACACCGAATTTACCGTTTTAATACATCTTTACTTTCATATCGATGAGTATAATTCTATGAAGGTAGATGATCTGGAAGAAACTTTACTCCCAATGATTAATCTGATTGGTTCTACCGTTGTAAGTTTTGGTATTAAAATTTATGGGACTGATGCCGACGGGAAGATTCTTAAAGAATCAATCATCTTTATTTAAAACTTTACCCCAATAATTACCTTTCGCCTCACCATCTTCAATTTTTTGGTATAACTTTAATCCACCAATTTATTACATCTCTAATGAGAAAAGTAATATTTATATTGCTATCAATATTCTTTGCCATGGAAACATATTCCCAGAATAAGCCAGCCGACAGAGAGCCGATTGCTGCAGGAAAATTTTATCCTGCTAATAAAGAGACTCTTACAAAAGACATTTCAGAACTCTTTTCAAATTGTAAAAAAACACCAGGTAAGTTGACTACAAGGGCAATAATCAGTCCTCATGCAGGGTACGTTTTTTCAGGGAAGATTGCGGCTGCAGCATATTCGGCAATAGACAGAAACATAACATATAAAAATATCTTTATAATCGGGTCCAGCCATGTAATGGCATTCGAGGGTGCCTCAATATATTATAAGGGAGATTTCATAACTCCTATGGGTAAAGTCATTGTAAATAAGGATATTGCGAATAAACTAATTAAAGAAAATAAGGTATTTGACTTCCCGGTCAATGCACACCTTCAGGAACACAGTCTGGAGGTACAGCTACCTTTTATTCAGTATTATTTTACCGGGAAACCGATGATAGTTCCAATAATTATCGGAACAAATAACAATTCGATCATAAAGAAAGTTGCTGAAGCACTAAAACCCTGGTTTACAGATGAAAATTTATTCGTTATCAGCAGTGACTTTTCCCATTACCCTTCCTACAAGGATGCCAATGAAACAGATAAATTAACAGCATTGTCTATCGTGTCGGGAGATCCCAGAGCATTTCTTAATACATTGAAAAAAAACTCTGAAAAAAATATTTCAGGGTTAGCTACCAGTATGTGCGGATGGACATCCGGACTTACTCTTTTGTACCTTGCTGAAGGTAATAATCAACTTGAATACAGACAGATCGATTACTGCAATTCCGGCGATTCGCCTTACGGAAACAAGGATGAAGTTGTTGGTTATAATGCAATTGCATTATTTGAAAAGGAAAACAAAAACGGTATAAAAAAATCATCTGATGAAGTTTCTTTTACAACAGAAGAAAAAGATATGCTTTTCAAAATTGCAAGGAACAGTATTCAATCAGTGTTGTTTAATAGTAAAGGAATAAATATTGACGAAACGAAAGTTCCTGAAATACTTAAAAGACAGATGGGTGCTTTTGTTACGCTTAAGATAAACGGATCACTCAGAGGCTGTATCGGAAGGTTCGTTTCATCTGACCCGCTATATGAGGTGGTCAGCGCTTCAGCAAAATCTTCCGCTTTTGAAGATCCCCGTTTCAATCCGCTTTCGAAAGAAGAGTTTAATAAAACCGAAATGGAGATCACTGTACTCGGACCATTAAAGAAAATCAGCGACATAAATGAGATAATACTGGGAAAACATGGTATTTACATAAAAAAAGATTTCAGATCCGGGACAATGTTACCACAGGTCGCAACAGAAAACGGATGGACGGTTGAACAGTTTCTGGGTTACACTTCCCGCGATAAAGCCGGTATAGGCTGGGATGGATGGAAAGATGCTGAGATCTTTATCTACGAGGGAGTAGTACTGGAAGAAAAGAAAAAATAACTATGTATCATGTTGCCGGCACAGGAATAACAGCCATTATCATATACATTATAAGCTATCTTTTTTACCGGAATGGCTATTTTTCCAGGCAATTTCACAGAAAATTGTGGAATATTATTCTTGCAGTTACATTTCTTTTTACCGCTTTTGCAGGGGTTTTTATGGCCCTTCAGATAAACTATAAATGGAATGTGCCAATTATTAAAACAATTCTTAAATGGCACGTGGAATTTGGTGCTGGGATGGCAATTACGGGAATCTTCCATTTTCTCTGGCATTTTTCTTATTTCGCCCGCATCTTAAAACCTTCAGATAATCTGGGGGTAAATAATAATGATCAAAAACTTACCTTAAACGATATTAGGATAAACCTTTTCTTAATTGGTTTTACCAGCACATCATTTCAGCTCCTGCTGATAAGAGAAATAATGAATATTGCCGGCGGATATGAACTTATTGCCGGAACATTTCTTGGTTCATGGTTGATAGCATCAGCTATAGGCGCTTCATTGGCCGGAAGATCGCCCATGAATGATATAAAGAGAATAAGTCTCATTTTTTCTTTTACTCCCTTCATTTCATTGGTGCTGTTTATTGTTTTATCAAGGCTTTTTTTTAAACCAGGCGAGACACCTTCATTCCTGGCAGGGATGATCCTGACTTTTCTCGTGATTATCCCATTTTGTCTGGCATCAGGATTCGTATTTGTCAAACTCATATCCGCAGCCAGAAAAACCAATGATTTTGTTCCGGGGAAATCATTCTCAATTGAAACATCAGGCGGTGTGATTGCCGGAATTGTGATTTCAGTTCTTACATCGGGATTGTTGAACACCTATCAGATCCTTTTGATGATAATCATCTTGCACCTCTCTTATGTAGCACTCACGTTTTATATAGCAAATAAGATCAGGAAAACAATTGTCAAAATTTTAGTCGCAGGTATAGTATCTGGTATTTTAATTTGTAATCCCGATATTTTTTTCAGACAGGAATTACTTCCGGGGATAAAAGTAACCGGATCGAAAGATACGCCTTACGGAAATATTACAAAAGGCGAATATGCAGGAGAAAAGAGCCTTTATTATAATCAGAGGCTTCTCTCCTACCATGATGATGTTACGGAGAGGGAAGAAGATATTCATTATGCGATGCTGCAAAGAGCAAATCCCGAAAAAATACTTTTAATATCGGGGTCTTTAAGCTCGCACCTTCCTGAAATACTGAAATATCCGGTCAAAAAGATCGTTTATGTCGAAAGAGATCCGGTTCTGATTGAAGAAGAAAATAACAATCTCAAGGGAAAGAAATATGGCAACCTGGTTATTGCAAATGACGATGCATTAAGGTTTGTGAAGAACAGCAAAGAAATATTTGATGTCATAATTGTTTTGATACCGCCGCCATCAACACTTCTTCTTAACAGATACTATACTCTCGAATTTTTCAATGAAATAAAAAAAAGACTCACATCAAATGGTGTATTTATGTGTTCCCCCGGTACGGGAAATGATTACTTTAACAAAGAATCGGTGAATCTTTTTTCTTCGGTTTTTAACAGCCTGACTGGCACTTTTAAAAATGTAAGACCTGTTAATGGAAATAAATTATATTTTATGGCATCAGACTCTGATCTTTCAGTATCGTTCGGTCATATGGCCGAAGTGCGAAAAATCGAAACCGTTTATGTCAGTTCCGATTATCTTGACGATGATTTTGTTGAAATAAAATCAAAAGAAGTACTTTCATTAATGGATCCAAAAGTCAGACAAAACAGATCTGCATTTCCGATAGCCTGTTTCCATTTTCAATCGTACAGTTTCAGTAAAAATATTGATGAGAAGCTCCCTTCAATTATTCTTTTAATAATAGCCTTCGCAGTTCCCGGACTTACAATAAAAAGGAAAAACCTGCTTATGTATTTCAGTGCTTCCTCCCTGGCCGGATTTGAGATAATAGTCCTCCTGACCCTTCAACTTACGGTTGGCAGTATGTACCAACTTACAGGTCTGATAATGGCGGGACTGATGACCGGACTGGCAGTGGGATCGGGTATGAACTTCAGATCACTTAACAAATTTTCCTTAGGATTAAAAGCAGTATTTTTAATGACTTTTTATATTATCATGGGATTTGTTTTCGACTTTATTCCTCTGATAAAAAATGAAACTATAGGAGTATTTCTTATTATTCTTGCAACTTTGATCCCTGCTATATTAACAGGTCATATTTTCAGGCAACTTACATTATGCAATGAGGAAGGAACTACACCTTCAGAAATTTATAGCGCTGACCTGGCAGGTTCTGCTCTCGGATTTATATTCATGTCGGGGCTGGCTGTTCCGGTATTAGGATTAAAAGTTTCAATTTTTTTATTATCACTTCTTGTTTTTACAGGATTTCTTTTTGGAACAGTAAAGAACAAACAGTAGATTTAGTTAATTATTAGATTCTCTTTTCACGACAAAATGGAAACAGGTAATTGCAATAAAAGTAAACGTGATTTTCTGAAAAAATGTCTGGCTTTATCAGCAGGAATGGTGAGTCTGCCCGGCCAATTTATAATTAATGAAATGTTACCTGACCAGCCGGATATTTACAAGAAGATTGCTATGTTCCAGGAAGAGACTGCGCGTGGGATTATGTGCAGGATATGTCCCAATGAATGTGTTCTCAAAGAAGGAGAAATAAGCAAATGCAATAACCGTAAAGTATATAAATCACGTCTATATACAATGGCATATGGAAATCCGTGCGCTGCCAATGTAGATCCCGTCGAGAAGAAGCCGCTTTATCATTTTCTTCCGGGGTCCAGGGCTTTTTCAATTGCTACAGCCGGGTGTAACCTTGTATGTCTTAACTGCCAGAACTGGACCATATCACAGACAAGTCCGGACAAAACACGAAACTTTGATCTATCGCCTGAAAAAGTAATAGAACAAGCTACTCTTAATAATTGCAGATCGATAGCCTATACCTACTCAGAACCCATGACATTTTATGAGTATGTTTATGACACTGCAATTCTGGCAAGAAAAGCAGGAATAAAAAATATAATAAAGTCGAATGGTTACATTAACGGGGAACCTCTCAGGAAGCTGTGCAGTGTCATTGATGGAGCCAATATTGATCTCAAATCGTTCAATGAAAGTACTTATCTCAAACTGACAGGAGGTAAACTACAGCCTGTTCTTGAGTCTCTTAAAGTTTATAAAGAGATGGGAATATGGCTTGAAATAACGAACCTTGTCGTTCCTACCTGGACCGATAAAATGGATGAAATCAGGGCAATGTGCAAATGGCTCAGCGAAAACGGATTCGAAAATACACCGTTACATTTCAGCAGGTTTTATCCTATTCATAAGCTTGAACAACTACCGCCTACGCCGGTTGAATTACTACAGGAAGCCGCTAAAATCGCTACTGATGAAGGTTTAAAATATGTCTATACCGGAAATGTACCGGGCAATGAACTGTCTGATACAAAATGTTCCTCTTGCGGTACAACTGTAGTTGTCCGCAAGGGTTTCAGGATAGTTTCGAATAATATTAAAGATGGAAAATGCAATAAATGCGGAAAAATCATACATGGAATCTGGAACTGATTACAGGGGAATAATTAAAGATCTCAAAATATACTTTTCAATTTACAATGAAACAATCTGAAGCAAAGATACGGATAGAAGATCTCAGGAAGGAAGTAAATGAACACAATCACAGGTATTATGTTTTAAATCAACCTGTTATTTCAGATTTCGAATACGATATCCTTTTAAATGAATTGAGTACTCTTGAGAAAAAATTCCCAGAGTTCAATGATGTGAATTCACCAACTCACAAGGTTGGCAGTGATATTACAAAAGAATTTGAGCAATATGAGCACAGATATCCGATGCTGTCGCTGGGAAACACTTATAATGAAGAAGAGCTGAGAGATTTTGACACCAGGATAAAAAAAGTCACAAGGGATTTATTTGAATATGTTTGCGAATTGAAATTTGACGGGGCCTCGATAAGCATAAAATATAAAAACAGAATATTGAAAAGAGCGCTTACGCGGGGTGACGGCAGTAAAGGTGATGATGTTACCCGTAACATTAAGACCTTACGCAGTATTCCACTTAAAATTACCGGGAAAGTTGTTCCTGAAGAGTTTATTATGCGGGGTGAAATTCTGATGCCGCGGGCAGTTTTTGATAAATTAAACGAAGGAAGAATTAAAGATGGTATTACACCTTTTGCTAACCCGAGAAATGCGGCAGCAGGTACTCTTAAGCTGCTTGATCCCAAAATAGTAGCCTCAAGATCTCTTGATTGCCTGTTTTATTTTCTTCTTTCCGAAAAGCTGCCTTATGATAACCATTATGATAATTTAATGGCGGCTTCGGGATGGGGTTTCCGGGTACCAGACAGTATAAGGAAGTGCAAAAACATTGATGAAGTAATGAAATTCATCGCTTTCTGGGAGTCGGAACGCAAAAAACTTCCATATGACATTGATGGTGTAGTTATAAAAGTAAATTCAATTTCACTTCAGAAGGAACTGGGCTTTACAGCAAAATCGCCAAGATGGGCTATTGCTTATAAATATAAAGCAGAACAAGCATTAACAAGGTTATTGTCAGTAGTATTTCAGGTCGGACGAACAGGAAACGTAACCCCTGTTGCGAACCTTGAACCAATATTACTGGCAGGAACTACCGTTAAACGTGCAACACTCCATAATGCTGATCAGATTGCGTTACTCGATCTCCATTTAAATGATATGGTTTATGTTGAAAAGGGCGGAGAGATAATTCCTAAAATTGTCGGCGTTGATCATTCATTCAGAAATGATAAAAGTAAAAAGATACTTTTTATATCTGACTGCCCCGAGTGCGGAACTCCCCTTGTTAAAAATGAAGGAGAGGCTAATCATTTTTGTCCCAACTACTTACACTGCCCGCCACAGATAACCGGAAGAATTGAACATTTTATCAGCAGAAAGGCTATGAACATTGAAGGCCTTGGAGAAGAAACTGTTGAATTGCTATTCAATAAAAAACTCATAAAAAATTTTGCTGATCTCTATGATTTGCATTTAGAACAGTTAGTTCCGCTGGAACGTCTCGGAGAGAAATCTGCTTCCAATATTTTAAATAGTATTAAGAATTCGACAAAGGAGACTCCATACCATAGAGTTCTTTTTGCACTTGGAATAAGGCATGTAGGAGAGACAGTTGCCAGGATTCTGTCAAAAAAATTTAAATCAATTGACGAACTCATGAGTGCAGATTTAGAACAATTGACGAGTGTAAATGAAATTGGCCCTAAAATTGCCACAAGCATTATTTCCTATTTTGCTGATAAAGAAAATATTGAAATAATAAACCGCCTCAAATCGACAAGTATCAGATTCAGAAGTGAAGAAAAAACAGAAGCTGAAGCAGGAGTCAAAATACTTGATGATAAAACAATAGTCATCTCGGGAGTATTTCAGAACCATACCCGCGAGGAATATAAAGAGATAATCGAACAAAATGGAGGAATAAACGCTACTTCTATCTCTGGAAATACATCCTTTATACTTGGAGGAGAAAACATTGGCCCTGCAAAAAAAGAAAAAGCCGGAAAACTTAATGTACCTATTTTAAGTGAACAGGAATTCCTCAAAATAATCGGAGAAGATTAATAATATTGACCTCGACTTTATTAAAAAAATATTAGGTTTGTAACATGGAATTATTAGAAAGTATCCGGTTAAAAATCGGTAAATATATCCTTTTAAATAAGTGTTCAAGGATAAAAAGAAAAGTGTTTTATTCAAACATAAGCCAGATAAAAAGCATAGGTATTGTTTGGGATTCATCAAATCCGCAGGAATTCGTTCATTTATCGAAGTTTTATCAGAAAATGCATGAACGAAAAATTGATGTTAATATTATCGGTTATTTCCCGGGGAAAAATTTACCTGACCAATATATTGGAAACAGATACCTGACAACCATCAGGAAGCAAGAGGTTAATCTCTTTTTTATTCCCACCTCAGCCGAAACCAATAATTTTATTAACAAAAAGTTTGATATACTGATAGAAATTAATTTTAAAAAGGTTTTTCCACTTCAATATATTTCATACTTATCAATAGCAGGATTTAAAGTCGGGTTATTTGAATCTGAAAATGCGGCCACTCCTTTCGAACTGATGATGGATATTAAGAAACCTGCAGATATTGGTAATTATTTAGACGAGGTTCTCCATTATCTTGAGATGATAAATTACGGAGACAGGATTAAGGTTGATAAACAATAAATTATATGAAAAAATTCAGAGGGACAGGTGTCGCTATTGTTACACCATTTAAAAATGACTCAAGCATAGATTTTGCAGCTATGGGACGTGTTGTAAATCACGTCATTGACGGAGGTGTTAATTATATTGTATTAATGGGCACAACCGGGGAGTCTGTAACCCTGTCAAAGGATGAGAAAAAGGCATTGACTTCTTATGTTCTTGAAGCCATTAACGATAGGGTACCGCTTGTTATTGGTATGGGTGGCAACAATACTCAGGATATCATCAACTCTCTAAAGCATACAAACCTTAAAGGAGTTGATGGAATTTTATCAGTAGCTCCATATTATAATAAACCAAACCAAAGGGGACTTTTTGAGCATTTCAAAGCAATTGCCACATGCAGCCCTATCCCTGTTATTTTATATAATGTACCGGGCAGAACATGCAGCAATATCTCATCGGATACATGTCTACAGCTTGCGCATGAATGTGAAAACATTGTTGCCATAAAAGAAGCCTCAGGGGACATGAATCAGATAATGAGGATAATAAAGGGGAAACCTGAAAATTTTAATCTGATTTCCGGTGATGACATGATGACACTTCCTATAATTGCAGCAGGTGGAACCGGTGTAATATCGGTACTTGCCAATGCATTTCCATCACAATGCAATGAGTTGGTGAATTACTCACTTAAACATAATTTTAAATCAGCGAGGGAAATACAATTCCGTTTTCTTGAGATGATTGATCTTCTTTTCACAGAGGGTAACCCGGCCGGTGTAAAAGCAATGCTGAATATCATGAATTTATGTCAGAATATTCTCAGATTACCTCTTGTCCCGGTCACCAAACCTACTTATAACCGAATTCAAAAGGCGATAGAAGAGATTAATAAACAATAGTCAGGCAGTAGGAATATCACCCTGCTGTGACCCCTGTTGTAATCCGTGGCATTGCTTGTATTTTTTTCCGCTTCCGCATGGACATGGATCATTTCGTCCTACCTTTTTATCGACTCTGACCGGTTCAGTCTTCTGATTTTTTTCAGGTGCCCCGCCTCCGGTGCTGCTATATTGCGAGAAGTCGCTTTTTGAAGTTCTCAGGTTACTCATATCAGCCTGACGACGTCGCTGAGCCTCTTTTACCTGTTCCGGATCCTGTGTCTGAATATGACCCTTCATAAGAGTACTGACAACATCTTTGTTCACCTGGGTTATCATTGTCTTGAACAATTCAAAAGATTCAAACTTATAAATAAGTAAAGGATCTTTTTGTTCATAAGTGGCATTTTGAACCGATTGTTTGAGTTCGTCCATCTCTCTGAGATGTTCTTTCCATGCATCATCAATTGTTGCAAGTACAACTGTTTTCTCATAGGACTTTGCCAGTTCTTTTCCTTCCGATTCAGCACTGGCTTTCAGGTTTGTAACCACCTGAAATACTTTTGTTCCATCAGAGATAGGAACGACTACATTTTCGTAAGTATGAGACATCCGTTCATATACATCTTTTAATACCGGGTAAGCCTGCTGGGAAATTGATTCTACTTTTCGTTTATATGTATCGATTGCCTTTGAAAATACTTTATCGGTAACTTCCCCGGAAGTGCTTTTTACAAACTCCTGGTCTCTGACAGGTGAATCCATTGAGAATGAGCGAATAAGATCAAAATCAAAACCTTCAAAATCCTCGTCCCTGTGATAAACTTCTACAAGGTTTTCAGTCACATCGAACATCATATTTGCAATATCAACACTCACCCGCTCACCAAGAAGTGCATGCAGTCGTTTTTTATAAATAACCTCACGCTGGGAGTTCATGACATCGTCATACTCGAGAAGCCTTTTTCTGATACCAAAGTTATTCTCTTCGACCTTCTTCTGTGCCCTCTCAATAGATTTAGTGATCATTGAGTGCTGTATCATTTCACCGTCCTTGAGACCTAGTTTATCCATAATACCTGCAATTCTTTCAGATCCGAAGAGACGCATCAGTTCGTCTTCAAGTGAAACAAAAAACTGTGAAGAACCAGGGTCTCCCTGTCTGCCTGACCGTCCACGCAACTGTCGGTCAACTCTGCGGGACTCATGACGTTCGGTACCAATAATAGCCAGTCCCCCTGCCCTTCTTACCTCCTCAGTCAGTTTAATGTCGGTTCCCCGGCCGGCCATATTTGTTGCAATAGTTATTGTACCAGTTTTACCAGCCTCAGCAACAATTTCGGCTTCTCTCTGATGAAGCTTGGCATTCAGGACATTATGTTTTAAACCCTTCATCTTAAGCATCCTGCTTAATAACTCAGAAATCTCAACAGATGTCGTACCTACAAGTACAGGACGTCCCTGACGATTCATCTCCCCAATTTCTTCAATTACTGCATTATACTTTTCCCGTTTTGTTTTATAAACAAGATCTTCCCTGTCATTCCTTATAACAGGCTTATTTGTCGGTATTACAACTACATCAAGTTTATAAATATTCCAGAATTCCCCGGCTTCAGTTTCAGCTGTACCCGTCATACCTGCCAGTTTATGGTACATTCGGAAATAATTCTGAAGAGTTATTGTAGCATAGGTCTGGGTAGCTGCTTCCACTTTGACATTCTCTTTTGCCTCAATTGCCTGGTGCAGACCATCGGAGTATCTTCGGCCTTCGAGTACACGGCCTGTTTGTTCATCGACAATCTTTACTTTATTGTCCATCACTATATATTCGGTATCCCTTTCAAAAAGGGTCCATGCCTTAAGTAATTGAGTCATGGTATGAACTCTCTCCGATTTTACGGAATAATCCTGGAGAAGCTCATCCTTCTTTTTCAGCTTCTCGCGTTCATTGATACCCGATTTTTCCAGATCGGCAATCATTGAACCTACATCAGGAAGAATGAAAAAACTGGCATCTTCAACTGAAGTAGAGATAAGATCGAGACCTTTTTCGGTAAGCTCAATAGAGTTAGCCTTTTCGTCAATGATAAAATAAAGTTCATCAGTCGCTTTCGGCATTTCCTTGCTGTTGTTCTGCATGTAAAAGTTCTCGGTCTTCAACAAAAGTGATTTGTTGCCTTCCTCACTAAGATATTTTATTAATGCACTATTTTTCGGAAGACCTTTAAATGCTCTTAGAAGCAATAAACCTCCTTCATCATTTTTTCCATCCTGGATGAGTTTTTTTGAATCTGCAAGTATCTGTGTAACAAGCTTCTTCTGAGCACTTACAAGTTTTTCGACTTTTGGTTTAAGCTCATCAAATTGTTGAGTATCGCTTTTAGCAGTAGGACCTGAAATGATAAGCGGTGTACGGGCATCATCAATGAGTACAGAATCGACTTCATCAACGATAGCATAATGATGCTTACGCTGTACAAGGTCTTCAGGGTTTATTGCCATATTATCCCTGAGATAGTCAAAACCAAATTCATTATTTGTGCCGAAAGTAATATCTGCATTATATGCTTTCCGACGGTCAGATGAATTTGGCTGGTGTTTGTCAATGCAATCAACGGTAAGACCATGAAATTCATAAATCGGGCCCATCCATTCAGAGTCGCGTTTTGAAAGGTAGTCGTTTACAGTTACAATATGCACTCCCCTTCCTGCAAGTGCATTCAGGAATACAGGAAGGGTGGCGACAACTGTCTTGCCTTCACCTGTACCCATCTCTGAGATTTTTCCTTTATGAAGAGCAACTCCACCAATGAGCTGAACATCATAATGCACCATATCCCACAATATCTCATTGCCTCCGGCTATCCAAGTGTTACTCCATAAAGCTTTATCTCCTTTTATTGAAATGCTTTCCCGGGTAGCTGCAAGGTCCCTGTCGTATTGCTGAGCAGTTACTTCCAGAACACTATTCTCCTTAAATCGTTTGGTAGTCTCTTTTATTACCGCAAAAGCTACAGGAAGACATTTATCAAGGACTATTTCAAGTTTTTCATTGATCTGCTTTTCGATTTTGTCGATAGTGTTATAAATCGTCTCCTTACCATTTACATCCTCTTCTTTTTCTGCCTTTTCCTTAAGTGACTGTATTTCAAGCTCATCGCTTTCGACACTTCCCAATATTTCTTTTTTAAGCTCTGCCGTTTTTTCTCTCAGTCCGTCATTTGACAAATTCTGCAGTTTTTCGAATTCTATACGGATCTTTTCAATATAAGGATTGATCTCCTTTATATCCCGCTCGTACTTATTACCCAGAAAAAGACCCAGAATGTTATTTATAAAGCTCATTTTTAACTGTTTTTCAATTTTTCAAAATATCACGCAAAAGTAGCTTATTTTTCTGAAATAGAATTCCTATATCTGAGTTTGTCAAAAGTTGATTAATTTCAGGAAATCAGCATTTTTTTATTTGATCAGGCTGTACCTGATGTTACGGATTCCATCACCGAAATAGAGTTTAATAATGTAGAATCCGGATGGCAGGCTTGAAATATCAATTGTTGCTGCAGGTGCTCCGCTGATGTAATCGTTTAATATGCAAATACCCGCAGAATTAAAGACACTGAAACGAACCGGTTTGGCACTCTGGAATTCATTTGAAAGGATGGTAATTAAACCATTCCCGGGATTTGGATAGACTTTTACAGGATTAACGCTGATCTTCTCCACCCGATCTACAAGCTGGTTAATTTTCAGATTTTCAATTACCCAGCCCCATCCATTTGCAAAAGGATCAGAAAATAATCTGAACCTGATAAGCAATGTATCGCCATGGGACATATTATCTGATTCACGAGGGAAAATTGTACGGTTAAGCATCATCGACTCTTTTCCAATATAAGTAGAATTGCCTTGCGCATCCAGATAACTATTGTAAGCGGTCTCCCATGAAGGTATATATCTGGAGTCATAACCATCCAAAAGTTTGAACCATGTTTTTCCAAAGTTTTTAGAGGCTTCCAAAATCACATAATCATAAAAACCGGGGGATCCGAATAGTGATCCCGTCTCACCAGGTTCAACAAGAACAAGTTCACTGAAACTTATTATCATTCCTGAGGCATCGAAAATAACCGGATGCAGGAGTATCGCCGTGAAATTATAACTCGAATCGTTATCTTCCGGACTCTTATAAGGATGCTCTGAATGAAGGGCATAATTGCTGAAGTCATTATGTTTTGAAATTTCAAATCCCTTATTAAAAAAATCGGCAGCCGCAGTTGAGAAATCAGTGGAATAGCCATTCAGAATTGATTTTAAAGCTTCAATTTTAATGGAATAATACCCGTTCTTTGGAAGCATCGAAATATTATGCCCGGAAGATTTATCTACTGCAATGATTTTGTAATTAATTACATCTCCTCCTTTGAGCGCTTCAGGCTTTATATTAAATGTCATACTATAAATATCCAAACTCTTTGATGCCAGGCCAATATATTTCGAAGGCCCATTGTTAATATTATATTCGACATAAACTGTATCAATACCAATATTATCTGTTGCAGTAGCGATAAACTTCACCGAATCAATCTTTTCAAAATAGTAATCAACAGGTGTATGAGATATTACCGGCTTTACAGTGTCGGTACCTATATATACATGGTATGGGGCTAATTTTGCCAATGAAGGGGAATTATATAACCGCAGAAACTTGTCCTCTGCAAAAAAGTAATATTTAAGCTCACTATTATAAGACGGAACAGGAAGAATAGTCTTGAAATTGTTATCCGAGTTCACCGAAGTCAGATAGATGGAATTACTTGAAACAAAGTTATCGAAAGAGTAAACCAAACCTACCTTATTCCGGTTGTATTCCGTATCTGAATTTATTGTTACGGCAAGTTCTATTTCATTCAGGGGCACCTCTGTATCTTTCAGCTTATTATGAATTATTCTGGTGTTGACCCAGCCCAGGTCGCCAAGAATTGACATAGTAAGTTTTCCGGGGTCATGAATTGCCTCACCCAGACCAATAGCAGGGGTCATAAGTGCATTAACCTGAAGTGTGCCAAGTTCATCAAGAAAAAGGGATTTCTTTTCTTCAAGATGTGAAATAGAGGATCCCTTATCAAATGTGGATGGTGCATAAATTTTTGCTCTTGATCCTGATGTAAAATTCTTCAGAAGTGGTCCGTTAAAATAGAGCTGACTACCTGTTAATTGAGAATATAGACTTGCTGATGGGTTGGTAAATAGAGTATCAGTAAGTCTCAAACCATCAGAGTTCTCAATAAATGTATCATATATCATTGGTAATGAACCTATTCCATATATTCCTGTAGTTCCGTTAGTATCCATACTGTCAAAAAAACCAAGCCCATGACATATCTCATGGAGAACAACGGTAATAAGGTCGTATTTCTGAACCGGAGGTTTTGCATCTGTACCCAGATACCAGTTAATTGAACTATTTATAGTCAATTGTATATCCCCTTCAATATCTGCATTAAGGCTTTTCCCTGCGATTTTTTCAGCTAATGAAACAGGATAAAAAGCAAATGGATTAAGGGCATCTATTCCCCACCCGACAGAATAACCGGTAATCACAGATTGACCAAGCATATTTTCGTTAGAGATGGCATCCCAGTATGCCTGAATAGTAAGTTTTGTATCAGGGGGGATTATTGTTTCAAGGATTGAGGCAGCATATTCCATGGCCTGATATGCAGCATTTGTAAAACCACTTGAATAATAGATTGTTACTGAGGCTATACCTTTTGTTCCTCTTTTTTTATAAAAATCTTTTGGAGGAGGAATAGAAACCAGATTAATTTTATTGCTGCCATAGCAGACCCCTGTAACTGATGAATTTAAAACCAGTTCCTGAGCATTCAGCTCAAGAAACTGGTTAAGTAAAAAAAATAGAATCGGGAAAATAAAAATCAGTTTTTTCATGCAACAGGTTGAGCAGCAGTCTGAGCAGCCCTTAAGGTCATAATATCTCTGTCGAACTGATACATATTGTTTTTCCCGACAAGTTTTAGCTTGTCAAGAATTATTCTTGCTGAAGTCTCTTCCTGAACTTGTTCCATTACAAACCACTGCAAAAAATTATGCGTATTGAAATCTTTTTCTTCCATCGTAAGCGCCACTATTTCATTAATACTTGCGGTTACAAATTCCTCATGTTTTAAAACTTCCATGAACATTTCTTCTACACTTTTATAATCTTCTGGTGGCTTTTTAAAAGCGGGCATAACTGCTTTACTTCCTCTTTCATTAATGTACTTGATAAATTTGAGCATATGTATTTTCTCTTCATCAGCCTGAGTGTAGAGCCATTGTGCCACACCGCTTAGTCCATTGTTTTCAGCCCATGATGCCATAGCCAGATAAAGGTTCGAAGAATAACCTTCACGTTCAACCTGCCTGTTGCAGATATCTTCAATCTTTTTCTTTAACATGATGTTTGTTTTAATTGGTTATAATTTAAACACATAACTTATAGCAGTTGTTCAAAATCCAGCAACTCTTTGATTTTGACCTCGTCATTTATATTACAGATCCCCGGTTTTCATTTTAATTAATATCAAGATTAAATGTTTTTTTCATTTCTTTAAGAACAGGATATTTTGCCATAAGATAATTATATTTCTGATCATCAGAATATAAAAGGTCATTAGTCTCTGAAAGGTCAACAGTTGATTCAACATCAATTTCAGAGAGGCTGAACCGGGCTTCAAGAAAATTAATAAGTCTCTGCTTGTAGTTTTGAACAAACAAGTCTTTCTGTGCAGCATTATTCAGATGAATTTTTATTGTGTTCCCATTTTCCATATCCGGTTGAATTGATTTAAACATACTGATTATTCGTGTGCCTTCTCCTTTTAATGTCTCTGTAAAATCCTTCCAGGCTGCCAGGAAGGATTCAGAGTTGAATTCAGTCTTTAATACCGGAGAATCGCCAGTGACAGGCAATTCAATTGTACCTGATGTTTTTTCAGGAAATGGTTTATCCTCAGCAACAATATCTTTTATAGAGAATGACTTCAGCGGTTTATCTATTATCGGTGTATGCTTACCTGAATTTTTCTCAATGCTTTGGGATTGTTTTTCAACAACTTCAGAACCTTTCCTCAGAATTTCTGATTTCGAAGGAAGAGGAAGTTCATCATCAGTTTTTATGGTCTGTTTTACTTCAGGCTTTTTTTTTTCAGAATCTGAGTCTGATTCAACTGTAAGGCGGCATAACTTTATAAGAGACAGCTCAACGTGCAACCGCGGATTTTTACTGCCCTTATAAGCAAGGTCGCAAACTGATCCTGTTTCCAGTGCTCTGAACAAAAAGTCTACGGTACAATTCAGGGTCTGCTGAAGATATCTTTTCCTTATGGCAGGAGTTGTTTCAAGAAGACGTAATGTAGATTCATCTTTACTGACCAGAAGATCGCGAAGATGACTGTTTAATCCGGAAATAAAATTATGCCCGTCAAATCCTTTTTCAAGAATCTCATTAAATATTAACAAGACGGATGATACATCTCCGGTCGATGCGCTGTCAACAGTTTTAAAATAATATTCATAATCAAGAACGTTAAGGTTGTCTATAACATTCTTGTATGATATAGATTTGCCACTAAGGCTTACAATCTGGTCAAAAATGGAAAGAGCGTCCCTTAAAGCCCCGTCAGCTTTCTGTGCAATTATGTGAAGAGCCTCCTCTTCCGCAACAATTGATTCATTTTTAGCCACATACATTAATCTTTTTACTATATCCTCGATTTTTATCCTGTTAAAATCAAAGATCTGGCAGCGAGAGAGGATAGTAGGTATTATTTTATGCTTTTCAGTTGTGGCAAGAATGAATATAGCATGTGAAGGCGGTTCTTCGAGAGTCTTAAGGAAGGCATTGAAAGCCGAGGATGATAGCATATGAACCTCATCAATGATATAGATGCTGTACTTACCTATCTGAGGGGGGATCCTTACCTGATCATTAAGGCTTCTGATATCTTCAACCTTATTATTAGAGGCAGCATCAAGTTCATGTATATTGAATGATCTCAAAGTATTAAATGACAGGCAAGATTCACATTCATCACATGCTTCAAACTTGTCGGTGAGGTTACTGCAGTTTATAGTTTTGGCAAAAATTCTGGCACAAGTTGTTTTTCCGACTCCCCGCGGGCCGCAAAAAAGATATGCATGGGCAAGGTAATTGTTTTTAATTGCACTCTTCAGCGTATTTGTAATTGAATCCTGGCCTACAACCATATCAAAAGTTGCAGGACGGTATTTCCTCGCTGAAACTATAAAGTTTTCCATAAAAAATAACTCCAGTATTCCTTAAAAAAGTTGAATTACAAATATAGCTAAAAAGCCTTCGAGTTAATTTGAAAGGGAAAAATTAGATATAAAATTGAGACAAAGATTTTAACAATGATCTATGTATTACAATTTTCATCAATAAATTTTTGTTTAAAATAAAATAGTTGTACTTTTGCGAGCCAAAATCATTACACTAATAAACAATTAATTACTATGTTGAATCACTACGAAACCGTTTTCATTGCAACTCCCGTTTTGTCTGAGAACCAGATGAAGGAAGCGGTACAGAAATTCAAGAAGATCATCTCCGACAATACCGGAGAGATCGTTCATGAAGAGAATTGGGGTCTAAAGAAACTAGCCTATCCTATTCAGAAGAAGTCAACCGGCTTCTATTATCTGATTGAGTTTAAAGGAGCTGGAGAACTGATCGAGAAACTTGAAATCCAATATCGGAGAGATGAAAGGATCATCAGGTTTTTAACATTCAGGATGGAAAAATACGCCGTCGAATATGCAGAAAAAAAGAGAAGACAAAAAGAATCAGGTAAATCGAAGGAGGAATAAGAAATGGCACAGAATGAATCAGAAATCAGATATTTGACTCCCCCGACAGTTGACGTCAAGAAGAAGAAATACTGCCGGTTTAAGAAGAACAGGATCCGTTATATTGATTATAAAGATCCTGAATTCCTGAAAAAGTTCCTGAATGATCAGGCCAAGATTCTGCCCCGCAGAATTACAGGTACTTCACTAAAATTTCAAAGGAAAGTGGCAAAAGCCGTTAAAAGAGCCCGTCACATTGCTCTTCTTCCTTACGTAACTGACCTATTAAAATAAGGAGGATTAAATATGGAAATTATATTAATACAGGACGTCAATAAGCTAGGCCAAAAGGACGATATAATTAAGGTAAAGAATGGTTATGGAAGAAATTTCCTGATACCCGGAGGATTTGCTGTTGCTGCTACACCATCAGCAAAGAAAATGCATGCTGAAAACCTGAAACAGAGAGCTCATAAAGAGGAGAAAATAAAAATCGCTGCTCAGGAAATTGCAGTTAAGCTTGCAGATGTAAAAATTACTGTAGGAGCCAAAACAAGTACATCAGGAAAAATATTCGGATCAGTTAATACCATACAGATAGCAGAATCGCTGAAAGAGAAAGGTTTTGATATTGACCGGAAGAATATTACACTTCCTGAAGATCAGGTAAAAGAAGTCGGAAAATACAAAGCAATTATCAAACTTCACAGAGATGTTAAAGTTGAAGTCGAGTTTGAAATAATTGGTGAATAACTGACACTAAATTATAAAAAGAAGGGATAAGCAATTGCTTGTCCCTTTTTTATTTTATTGCAATTGTCTCAATCTCAATCAATGCACCCATAGGCAATGCTTTAACAGAAAAAGCCGCCCTGGCTGGTTTATTTTCACTGAAGTATCTTCCATATACTTCATTCATGGCTTTAAAATCAGAAATATCATTTAACATACAAGTTGTTTTAACCGCATCACTGAAAAGATACCCTGCTTCGGTTAAAATTGCACCGATGTTTTTCATGACTTGTTCAGTCTGAACGGTAATATCACCTTCAATAATTTTACCTGTCGCCGGGTTAATGGGAATCTGACCTGAAATGTACAAAATCCCATTCACCTCGATGGCCTGACTATAAGGACCAATCGCTGCAGGAGCTTTTGAAGTAGCGATGATTTTTTTCATCATTATAAATTTTATTCCGATTAATAATTGTCGTGAAAATCTTTCCGCCTTTCATATTTTAAATCCGAAAGGACAGATGCCTTGACTCTCAGAGTGAAGTTCCACATCTGCATCGAACCGTTAGGAATCCAATTAACACTCATATCCCAGCAATGCAAGTCCCTGTTAATTCCTATCTGGGTCATTGTAATCTGCTTCTTGGTAAAATCATAACCGCTTGTATAGGTAATGCTCATTGCCTTTGTAAGTGTAAGATTTCCGTTGAATGAAAGGTTTTGTGTTATCGGAGTCTTATATACAACTGATTTCGTATAATTCAGGGTGTAGCTTACATTAAGGGACCATGGAACATTGAAAACTGAATACCCATATTCATCTGTAAGTTTTGTTCCCTGATTCTGAGCAGCCGGTACAGCTTGTCCTGAGGATTCATAGAGTCCCTGATTCGACCGATCAGCACCATTCTGAGAGTTGTCCGGATTGTTTCTTGCTTTCTTTCCCTTTAAAAGTTCACTAAGATTAAAATCGAGACTTGTTGAAAAATTATTAAGTCTCATAAGTTTCCCATTCTGGGAAAAGGCAAAGGTATTAATAGGTCTGCCTTTACTATCGATGCCATAAAGTGAAAAACTGCTGCTTGCCGATATATTGAAACTATTGAAAAGAGTTGTTCTTACTATCATCGAGACGGGAGCCCATCTCATTGAGTCTGCAAATATGTTATATGAAGTTGTAATTCCAAAATTATCAATCAGCTTAACCTTTTTTGGCTTTCCTGTAGTATCATTCTTTTCAAATACCTTTGCCTCAAGAAGATTAGTGAGACTAAAAGAAATATTACCACTTCTTTTTGATAATGAGGGGGTTCCATAAATATTACTTTCGAATATGGAATATTCAGTTTCTCTTCCCGTAGTATCAGCCTGAACCCATCTGTACATATCGGTACTGAGGCCATTAAAAGCAGGAACGTAACTGAAGCCTACGGAAGGTTTTATAACATGGCGTATAGCCTGCACTCTGGAGTCAGGTTTAGTAAAAAGGAATGTTCCAAAAACCTGAGGGTTGAAGCTTGCACTTATTGATGGCCGAATTGCCTGGCCATAAAAAAAGCCGGAGGCAGTATCATTTATAACTTTATTGTTTTCCCATCTTTTTTCAATTTTCTGAGTATATAAAACACCTGAATAGCTTACCTGTGGTGAAATTGAAAAATTACGGAAAGGCCGTATCTGAAGACTTAAAGGGGCTTCGTGTTTAAAACCATTTCTCATATTTTTAAACACATTTTTTGTAAACAAAATACTGTCATAAGTATTGATCTGATTATCAAGCGATGCAGAGTATTGAAACTGAAGCTCCTGATACCATTTTTTTGTTCCGGTACTCTTTTTACCCTTTAGAGGATATATCCTTCCCATGTTAAAATTTAACTTTGGAAGATTAAGGCTCACTGTTTTGTTTTTAACGTTCTGGCTATGGTTTATGCTGGCCGCAAAATTAAAAGGTGTTCCTTCCCAGTTTTTTGAATAACTCACGCTGGATTGGCGCTGAGTGGTAACATGTTCAGCAACAAGATAACTGTTTGTCTGGTCAAATGCACTTGAGCTCATATTTACGTTGGCAGAAAACCTTGATCCTGGTGACGCTTTGGCATTTTGACTATATGTCCAGCCAAGCCTGTAATTTGATGCCTTGGAATAATCGGGTAATCCCTTGTGACCGGATATATTATTAGCATAACTAAAAGAAAAGTTTCCACTGTACTTATAAAGCTTGTTATAGTTTGATTGTGCAGTAGCCATCCATGTTCCATTTGCATATAGGTTGCCTTTCATAGACAAATCGAAATAGTCGCTTACTGCAAAGTAATATCCTCCCTCTGTCAGGGAATAACCTCTTTCTCTCTCTTCACCGATTCTGGGAATAAGGATACCCGATGCAGCAAGTTTTTTCTGAATTGGAAAATAGCCGAAAGGGATAAAAAGAGGTAATGGTATTCCAGCTATTACAAGATTCCCCGGTCCGGAAATGATCTTTTTTCCCGGATAGACTTTTGCTTTTGGCAATCTGATATAAAAATGTGGCGTATCAGCATCACATGTAGAATAAGTACTCTTAGCAATATTTGAAGTACCATCTTCGAGTAATTTTGTGACCTGGCTATGGATAAGTCCGTCATCCTGTTTTGTGATAATATTCTTAATAAGAGCTTTGCGGGTTTTGAAATTGTAAGTAAGCTCATCTGCTTCAAATTGCTGTGAACCCTCTTTAAAAACCGGTTTTCCGCTTATTCTGCCTGTTGAATCCTTAATACCAATTGCAAAGACCTGATTTGAACCCATATTGAAAACGATTGAATCAGCTTTGATTTCGATTTCGCCATAGTTTACGACTGCTGATTTTACAAGAAAAGCTTTTTTGTTAATCAGATCGTTTTTAATATACCCTCCGGCAGAATATGTGACTTGTTGATCTATGGCATTGGAAGATTTTCCCCTTAAGTTTTTCAGAATTGTGTCAGTAACAAGTGAATCACGCTGAATTAATATGGTGTCCAAAACAGGTTTGCTTTCCTGAGAGAACATAGAAATACACTGGACCATCACGAGGAACACTACAAGTAATCGCTTTTGGTTAAAATAATGCAACTTTATACTATTTTTGTACAGTTTTTGTGTGACTTCGGGATGTCAACGGCAAAACTATTAAAAAAACATGAACTAAACATGAGTAAAGAAATTAATAACGGCAAACTCCATACCTTTAATATATATATTCCTAAAGTACTTTTCCTGTTTTTTATTTCTTTTAACCTGTCAGCTTCTGTTCCTGGACCGAAAAATGATGGTAACAGGGTTATCGTTATTGACCCTGGTCATGGAGGAAGAGACCCCGGAGCATTAGGTTCATACAGTTATGAAAAAAATATAACCCTGGCAATTTCGTTAAAAGTAGGACAATATATCCAGGATAATATAAAGAATGTAAAAGTCATTTATACAAGGAACAATGATTCAACAGTTGATCTTGAAGAGCGGCCCAGGATAGCCAATAAAAACAATGCAGCTCTTTTTATTTCGATTCATGCCAACTGGGCAAAATCAAAAAGTATTGCCGGGACTGAAACTTATGTTATGGGTTTGGCAAAAGACCAGGCGAACCTGGAAGTTGCCATGAAAGAAAACGAAGTAATCCTCCTTGAGGATGATTACTCGACAAAGTATGAAGGATTCGATCCCAAATCTCCTGAATCATATATCATGTTCACCCTGATGCAGAATATTTTTCTTAAACAAAGTACCGATCTTGCTTCAAAAATTCAGACCCAGTTCAGGGAAAAAATTGACAGGTATGACCGTGGAGTTAAGCAGGCAGGCTTTTGGGTTTTATTTACTACAACCATGCCAAGTGTATTGATTGAGACCGGTTTTGTTACTAATCTTAATGAAGAAAAATATCTCAATTCAAACGCGGGACAGGATTATGTTGCATCAGCAATTTTCAGAGCTTGCAGAGACTATTTAAATGAAATTGAAAGTAAAAGCAGTATTCCCTTTGCCAGGAATCAGAAACCTGAACCGGAAATCATGAATATTCCTGTACAATCGACAAACAGCGAAATTAAATTTATGATTCAGATTGCAAATTCCTCTGCAAAGACGGATATAAAACCTGAAAATTTCAAAGGAATAGAAAATGTTGTTGAAATCATAACCCCGGACCGGTTCAAATATGCCACAGGGAATTTTAGTGATTATTCAGAGGCTGTCAATTACAGGAAAAAAATTGAATTTGATTTTCCTGATGCTTTTGTTATAGCAGTTAAAGACAACAAAATATTATCTTTACAGGAAGCGTTGGATCAAAAAAAAGAAAATAAAAAATCAACAGATGAAAAAGATTTCAAATGAAGTTAAGGTTGGAGCTGTCGCATTAATAACAATCGTAGCATTCATATGGCTGTTTAATTTTTTAAAAGGAAAAGACTTTTTTAAAAGCACTGCAAACTATTATGCTATCTATGATAAGATTGGAGGACTGGCCGAATCAAGTCCGGTTGAAATAAACGGATATAAAGTTGGTGTAGTTCAGTCAATAAATTTTATAGATGCTGAAAGCGGAAAACTGCTGGTTGTATTTTCGGTAAGTAAAGATTTCAAATTACCACGAAATACTGTTGCTGAAATAACCCCTTTATCAATAATTGCAGGTATGAAAGTTCAGTTTGTTTACGGGAATGGACCGGGAACATATTCTTACGGAGATACTATTCCGGGAAGGCTTGCTGAGAATCTGGTAAACAAACTGGAAACAGAACTGTTACCATTAAAAGATAAAATCTCAAATCTCGTTGATGTAATTGATTCTGTCATCAGTTCGGTAAATGTGATTATGAATCCTGAATTTAGAAATAATCTGAACGGCACTTTGGCTAATCTAAACAATACCTCGAAGAACCTGGATGATATAATCGGTACAAAAGAAAAAGAGCTGAAAGCCACCCTGGAAAACATATCAAAATTTACAAAAATGCTTTCTGATAATTCGGTTAAAATCGGAAGCACATTCAGCAACCTTGAAACAATTACCGATACATTGGCTGCAGCAGATATTTATACTTCTGTTACGAACCTTAAGACAAGTCTTGAAAAAACCTCCCTTCTGATGGAAAATCTAAATGAAGGTAAAGGGAGTGCAGGACAATTCCTGACAAATGATTCTCTTTATACAAATCTTGCAAATAGTCTTGAGAGTTTAAATGCACTTTTGGAGGATATGAAGGCAAATCCAAAACGATATGTCCATTTTTCAATTTTTGGTAAGAAAAGCGATCCAACCAAATAATTTTTTCTAAAAATCAGATTATCTTAATCTTAAAAAATATAACTTAACCAATGACAAAATAGTCCTCATTTTAACCATTAAAGGTTGAATTTTGAGTAAGGTTGTCTAATGAATTGTAAAACACCAACAAACCAATTATTTATATTATATATCATTTATATTCAGTATTTTAACTTATTTCAATTTTTTTTTCATTCCTAAGTAATTGATGATTAAAAACATATAATTTATTTGAGAAAGTCAAGTAAAAATAATTTTTTTTTTAAGTTTTTTTTTTACAAATATTGCTACCTGATTTAACTTGAATAAAACTCTAAAAAATAAAATAACCGACCTAAATGAATAAAACGCACCATGAAGTTTGGAATAACTGTCTGCAAATAATAAAGGATATTATTCCATCTATCAGTTTTAAAACATGGTTTGAACCGATCATACCATTAAAGCTTGAAAACAATATTCTTACAATTCAGGTGCCAAGTCCGTTTTTCTATGAATATCTGGAGGAGCAATATATTGATATACTCAGGAAGACTTTAAGACGTGAGATCGGAACTGATGCCAAGCTGGAATATAATGTAGTTATGGAGAATGCTAATTATTCTGATGGTAAGCCTTATACTGTGAGATATCCTTCCATGAATAAAACAGATCTTAACAACAGACCAGTTCAGGTTCCGTTTGATGTTACCCAGCCCTCGATAAAAAATCCATTCGTTATTCCCGGTATAAAAAAAGTACATTTTGATCCAAAATTAAATCCTGATTATAATTTCAATAATTATGTAGAGGGCGAATGTAACAGGCTTGCAAGGTCAGCAGGTATTGCGGTTGGCAATAATCCAGGGGGTACCGCATTTAATCCCCTGATGATTTATGGTGATTCAGGACTTGGGAAAACCCATCTAGCCCAGGCAATAGGAATTCTCGTAAAAGAAAAGCATCCTGATAAAATAGTTCTTTATGTTAATGCCAATAAGTTTCAGACCCAGTTTGTGGAGTCGGTCAGAAATAATAACAAGAACGACTTTCTCCATTTCTACCAGATGATTGATGTACTTGTCCTTGATGATGTACATGAGTTTGCAGGAAAAGAAAAAACACAGGATACGTTCTTTCATATCTTTAATCACCTTCACCAATCAGGGAAACAGCTAATCCTGACCTGTGACAGGCCGCCAGTAGAGTTGCAGGGCCTGGAACAAAGACTCCTTTCAAGGTTTAAATGGGGCCTTCAGGCCGATCTTCAGAGACCTGACTACGAAACCCGGCTGGCCATTCTAAAGAAAAAAGCATATAACGACGGTATAGAACTGCCTGATGAGATTTTTGAATTCCTTGCGGTTAATATTTCAAATAATATCAGGGAACTTGAAGCTGTTCTCATTTCATTATATGCACAATCGACTCTTAACAGAAAAGAGATCACTCTTGATCTTGCAAGACTGATGGTTGAGAAACTAATCAGTACAGCAAGGCGTGAAATAACAATTGAATATATCCAAAAGATTGTTTGCGATTATTATAAGATACCAATTGATTTCATCCAGGGGAAAACCAGAAAAAGAGAGATCGTCCAGGCAAGACAAGTATCGATGTACTTTTCCAAGAGTCTGACAAAAGCCTCTCTTGCCAGCATAGGTTCTCAAATTGGAGGTAAGGACCATGCAACAGTTTTACATGCATGCAAAACTGTTAACAATCTGATCGACACTGATAAACATTTCAGAAGCCAGATAATCGAAATTGAAAAGAAATTAAAAGTTTAAAAAGGGATATAACAGGCTTCAAAGAATATTTTTATCTTTTATCTTTTATCTTAAAGTTCTTACTGTCAATATCTTTCACGCATCGGAAACCAACAGTCTCACTCCTGTCGAACCCGCGTGAGACCATTAACATTATTTGTGTTTTATCAAGAGGTTGAGGGCCACCCTGTACATACCACCAGCTTGATTCAGGTTTGAAGAAACTTCCTCCGCGGATCACAATAAAATAGTTTGTTCCGTTAAAATACATATCGTTAGTCATCTGCCAGACGTTACCTACCATATCAATTGCACCATAGGGGCTTTGCCCTTTAGGGAAAGCATCGACCGGTGTAGGTCTGTTAAATGCATTATTGCAATAAGTTGCGTGGAATTCATCACCCCATGGCCATTTTCGCTTATCCAAACCCTGTGCAGCAAGTTGCCATTCTGCCTGAACAGGTAATCGCTTTTCTGCCCATCTTGCATAAGCCATGGCGTCCTCGTAACTGACATTTACTACCGGGTACTTCTCCTGACCCTGAAGGTACTTGCCTGATTCCCAATGCCGTAAATACCTTGAGGAATCCTGAGGGAAGTATCCTGAACTAATCAGGAATGCATAATACTGAGCATTGGTAACCGGATATTTATCGATCAGAAAACTGTCTACTCCGATAGTATCATTATTCACCTCGGGATACGGAATAAAGTTATCATTAGCTGAAACATTGAATGACGTTATTGCACCAGGCACCAATACCATATCAGGAGGGATCACTGATGCTTTAGGTGTGGTTGCCATGCTGCTGATCAGCCATGGTTTTCCTCCCTTTATTTCCAATACGTTTTCGTCGATAAGTCTTTTATTTTCAATGAGTTGAATAATTAATTTACCTTCATAAAAACCAAAAATATCTTTCACCCTGATAATAGTGTCATTCAGAATCTTAAATTCCTTACTGGGAGTCTTATAAGAAGGATTTCCTTTCCACATTATTAAAGATCCATTAACGGGCCTGGTTAACCAGATTGATTCACCATCAAGTTTTGATTTTATAATATCCGGTAATTCAGCTATACAATCAACTGATCCCTCTTTTCTTGTGCCTGAGAATGAAGCCGGCCAGACGGCAGCGTCAGCTGAAATAAAAGCGGTTCCATTTTCAACTACCGGTAAAAGGTTTTCGTGATTCCACAGAGAGATATAATGCTTCCCTTCATTTTTTTCAACCTTAAACAGTTTTCCCAAAAATCCTTCCGGTCGCATATTAAGAATTGTATAAAGGGTCTTTTCACCTGCTCTCCAACGATTAACATAGACTTTATCAATGGTTGTTTCAATCAATGGGGTCCAGTTGTTGTCGAGGAATGCGTCATTGTTTTGTCGCAGGACAAAAGTTGTTTTGGCCAGATAGTCAAGATCATCCCTGTAATTATCATCCCTGCCACCCGGCCTGAACATATTTAATTCTGTGCCGTACCCGTTAAAAAAAGCTATTGCCAGTTCACGATGTATCAGATCTTCACCGACATCACAAACCCTGAATATCGAAAAATCAGGCTTAATTAACTTATTAAGGTTAAGCTCAGGGCTTAAATAAATCGCATTATGTACCCGACCTGAGATAATACCTGGCATATCTTTCGGAACAGCCATTCCTTCGGAGTACATTATGACTCCTTTTCTTACGCTGTCAGCTTTTGCCTGAAGTTCATAACTTGAACTTCCTTTTGTATCAAGGACAACACCATCAGCTTCTGTTTCCTGAATAAGTTTACCCATCCCCTTTAACTGGTCCTCTTTTCGGGTGCTGTTATCCCAAGGATTATAAGCTATAAAGAATCTTGTTTTTGATTGACGCGACATTATTACAAAATTCCTCAATTGGCCGGTACCCCCAGGAAGATCCCTGTACATATCCCACTGGTTTCGTTGGTCGAGACCCAACCTGGGCCATGTTGGCCAAATTCCAAAAACATCAATATTCCCAAAAAGCTCTATTCCTTTTTTAATTACATCAGGATAAGTGAATTTACCGCTCAGTCTGTCATAAAAGTCTTTGTCCCAAACCATTTGGAGAATAATCAAATAAGACTCTTTTATCCAGGCGAGATCATTTCTTTCGTATAAGGAATTGTCAAATTTTTCAAGATCGTACAGATACCTGTCTCTGAACATCATACGAAGGCCATTCTGCCAATCACCTTTAAAAACATCAGCATAAAGCAGATAACTGACTTTTGCATTTGGTGGTAAAACTGTAATATATCGTTGTTTCAAACCTCCTTCAGTTTCCTGACGACGTGCAATAGCACATACCGAATAACCGTTTCCTGCAACAAATGAGGAATAGCCCATTTCCCATGCATTATCGGGAAGAATAACACGGACAGGAGTGAAGCCGGGACGAAAAAGCCAGGCACGGGCCAGATCAGAAGGACCCTTCCCTGTAATATAGACCGATCTGGCATCTTCCCCAAAAGGAATTACGTTGCTTAACTTAATTGTGTCATATCCGGTGTTTTCAAAAACTATCTCACTCTTAATACCTGAATAAGTTTTATCTGCTATTACATAAGTTACAAGAAGAGTGTTTTCAAATGTCTGTGTATATGATCCATTTTTAAAATTTACTTCAGCATCAAAGGACTTATTTAGTTTATCATTTAAAAGAAAGCTGAAGAGCGGCCTTGGCTGAAGCAGCGTAATCCTGTTACTATCAGATAAAATCAAATTACCGGAACTTAGTCCTGGTACGTCTACATTAACATTAATAAGGTTTTGAGAATATGACGAAAATGAAGAAAGAAATAAAACAATCACTATAATTGGGAATACTCCTGATGATCTTTTGTTCATAATGAAAAATATTTGTCTGTAAAAATATTTTATGCAATATAAAACATAGAGACCATTAAAAAAATTGTTTTTCACCCGGATAAGTAGAAATGCTATTTGACAGATAATATTCTCAATGTTTTTCTATTAAATAAATATATTGTAATTTTCGGGTGGATATGAAACCAGTTTATAATGTCTAAAGCAATCAAAATATTTAAATATATTATCATATTTTTAATGATTGCTATTATTCCTGCATGTGCTCCAGCGAAGAAGAATCCTTATTATGAGAAAAGAAAGAATTCTTCGCATATAAATACCTCACAACTAGGGAGAAACAGGTATTATTTTTCATCAGGTTATCAGAAAAAGCTCTTTAAGAGTTATAAGAAAAAGTAAACACGCTTTTTCAATCTTCGCACTCGAAATCTAAACCATCATAAGCCAGAACAATTCCGGCAGGTAGTTCCTCTGATACATCTTTATAGAGTCCCATCTGATGGCTGATATGGGTTAAATAAGCTTTTTTGGGAGAAATTTCCCTTATAATATCAATTGCTTCCCTGAGACTAAAATGAGAGATATGTTTTTCTTTTCGCAACGCATTAATAATCAAATATTTAACGCCAATTAATTTTTCTTTACTTTCTTCCGGTATATAATTAGCATCGGTGATATAGGCAAAATTGCCAATTCTGAAGCCATAAACAGGCAGGCGGTAATGAAAAACTCTGATAGGAATTATCTCTATACCATGTATAATAAAATTATTGTCAGTGATTGAATTAAGTCTCATTTTCGGAATTCCAGGATACTGAAATTCAGAAAATACATACGAATATTCCTTTCTAATTGCTTTCTGCACCCTTTCTTCAGCGTAAATATCAATTGCATCATGGCTTTTATAATTAAATGCTCTGACATCATCCATACCTGAAATATGATCTTTGTGTTCATGAGTAAGGATGATGGAATCAAGCTTCTTCACATTTTCCCTTAGCATCTGCTGTCTGAAGTCGGGACCTGCATCAAAAAGTAAAGTTACTTTCTCCGTTTCCAGAAGAAGTGAAGTTCTGAGTCTTTTGTCATGAGGATCGTCAGACAGGCAAGTATTACACTCACAAGCTATTACAGGAACACCCTGGGAAGTACCCGTACCAAGAAAAGTCAGTCTCACACTAAAATTATTTCCTGACAAACCTATACTAAAAATACCTAAAAGCCAACAGAAAGTGTCAATTTTGTTTTAGTAGAAATAAAAGGTATAATAGTTATATTTGGAAGTGTAAAATTCAAATTGTGAGAGGAAGAGTATATCTCATACCTGTTACCTTAGGAGGTGATGATTTTTTGAAAGTGATTCCCGGCAAAGTGATAGACCTGACCAGGAGGTTACGATATTTCATTGTTGAAGATATCCGGAGTGCCAGAAGGTTTTTACGTCATATTGATAAAGATTTCCCCATTAATGAATCGGAATTCTTTCTGTTAAATGAGCATACAGCCGATTCGGAGATAACCCATTATCTTGATCCTGTTTTTAACGGATCCGATATTGGAATAATGAGTGAGGCCGGCCTGCCAGGCATTGCAGATCCAGGAGCCAGAATTGTAGCGCTTGCACATCAGAAGAATATCATCGTCACTCCATTGTCGGGCCCCTCTTCAATAATTCTTGCACTAATTGCTTCGGGACTCAACGGACAAAATTTCTCTTTCAATGGTTATCTTCCTGTCAAACCATCAGATAGAACATCAAAACTCAGAGATCTGGAAAAAAAGTCAAAAGACGGATTTGCACAGATATTTATGGAAACACCATACCGTAATCAGAAGATGCTTGAATCAATAATAGATACATGCCACCCAGATACAAAATTGTGTGTTGCGGCTGATATTACACTTCCTTCAGAATCGATTATTACAAAAAACATATCGGAATGGAAGAAGAATATTCCGTTGCTTAAGGACAGATTCGTAATTTTTATACTGCAATAATCCTATTTACCCTGACCAGGCTTAAGCTTAACTAATTCCACATCGAACAGAATGGGAGTATAAGATGGCATATAGTACCCTGAATTTCCATAACCAAGAAATGATGGAATGAGAAACATTGCCTTTCCTCCTTCATTCATGTAGGTAATTCCCTCATCAAACCCTGAGATTAATGTCTCCTCATTGACAGGAAAGAAAAGAGTATCTGTTATTCCTATATTTGTATCGAACACGGTCCCATCAAGAAATTTTCCGGTATATTTCACATAGGCAGTGTCGTGAGTAACAGCAAGTCTTCCCTGTCCGGCCTGAACTTCAAGGTAATATAATCCACTGGCTTTTTTCTGAAAAGCCAGGGTTAAATTACTTTTAAGATAATCCTGGATCCGGGATTCTTCTTCACGTTCATATTTTGCTGTAGGATCACAAGAAGTGACAGTTAATAACAAAACAGTACTGATAAAAAACAAAAAAGAAGCAAATTTTCGTATCATATAATTAATTTTATAAGAGATTAGCAAAAATCATTCAAGCTCTATTTGGCGTGCAAGATATTAACATTATAAACAATCACGGCTCTCGATGGAATCTTTTTTCCGTCACCGATAAGCCCAAATGCTAAAAAAGGCGGTAAAATAAAAATAGCTTCAGCACCCTGTTTTAACATCCGCAGACCTTCATTTAATCCTGGTTCCAGTTGACTTCTCCCAAGTATTATTTCCTTTGGGCCCATTGTTTTTGAGGAGTAACATTTTGTTCCATCAATCAGCGAACAATCATATTCCATTAAAATATGATCATTATCAGTTAAAAATTTACCGGTTCCTTCTTGCTTTATGCGATACCAAAGCCCTGTTGAAGATTCCGTCATTTCGAGATTTTTCCTTTCAATATAATTCAAAATTCTCTCCCTGTCTTTTTGAACCAGATACCTGTTCAGATCAACCAGATCATTTTTCCCGGGTCTGATCGGTTGAATATTCTTTTCATTATTGCTTTTACATGAAATCAAACAGAATAAAAAGAGAATTATTGTATGAAATTTTATCATCACGACATTAACTTTTGTCTTCAAACCTTAAGTTATTCTCTTTCAGAACTTTCAGGAAGTAGGTTATAGTATTTTCAAGAGTATTTTTATATTCTCCTCCGGAGGCATTTATATGCCCGCCGCCGGAAAAATATTTTGCAGCAAACTCATTTGTAAAAAAATTTCCTTTTGAACGGAACGAAAGTTTTACAAAATTATCTTTTTCAATAAAAAGAACAGAAAAATCAATTCCTTTTATCGATAAAGGAAGATTGACAAACCCTTCTGTGTCACCTTTAACATGATGATACATATCCATATCCTCCTTTGAAAGAGAAATATATGCGGTTTTGTATTCAGGCAGTACCACCATTTTTTTATTAAGTGCATATCCCTGTAACATCATCCGTTCGGCAGAAAAGTTATTGTAGATAAGATTGAGAATCTTTTCTTTTTCAATTCCCGAATCCAGGATGTCAGCAATAATCCTGAGGGATCTTCCGGTATAGGCTCCATATTCAAAATTACCGGTATCAGTTATAATCCCAACATAAAGGGCCTCAGCATAAGGTCTGTTTAAAAACTGTTTTCCTTCAATTTCAAGAATCAGTTCATTAACCAGCTCGGCGGTAGCGCACTTCGATGGATCAGAAATGATCAGATTGGCAAAATTAACAGGGTTGCGGTGGTGATCAATAATTACTTTTGAAGCCTCAGAGGCTTTTATAATATTTTCTGCTTCCCCCAATCTGTCGGGCTGATTAAAATCGAGCATAACAATAAGATCCGCCTCTTCAATCAGCTTTTTGCATTTCTGTCGGTCGCGGATAAAAATATTAATCGCATCAGATCCATCCATCCATGTTAAAAACTCCTGAAAATTGTTTGGGGATATCATACTGACATTTCTACCCCTTGTCTTAAGATAATGATAAAGGGCCAGTTGTGAGCCTATTGCATCTCCGTCAGGATTAATATGGCATACGATTATTATATTTTCCGAGGTTGAAAAAAGTTTCGATAATTCTTTTGTATATTTGGATAATTCTGACACTTTTGCAGATTTTATAAATAAGGGGCTAAAGATAGAAAATATTCCCGAAGAGTGATCCGTTTGTTGAATTTCAAATAAGTTAGTATGTACACTGATTTTACCTTTGCAATTATAAAACCTAATGCCGTCAGAACCGGCAAAACAGGTCCGATTCTTGCCATGATTAATGAAGGCGGCTTTGATATAGCAGCAATGAGAATGGTAAAGATGACTCTTCCTCAGGCTGAATCATTTTATTCGGTTCATAAGGGTAAACCTTTCTTTAATAGTCTGATTGAGTTTATGATTTCGGGCCCGGTAGTTGTAATGATTCTAAGACATGAAAATGCTGTTGATGAATTCAGGAAACTGATAGGGGCTACTGATCCCAGTAAAGCAGAACCAGGTACAATCAGAAAAACATTTGCTGTTTCGGTTCAGATGAATGCAATACATGGATCGGATAGTACAGAAAATGCAATTTTGGAAGCGAACTTTTTCTTTTCCGCGATAGAGAGGTTTTATTGAATCCAAATCTTTTTTAATTAATTCACAACAAAACTTTAATTCACGTTTTGTGTTATTAGCTTTGTACTGTTTTTAAAACTATTTATGGATTCAAATTTCACCAATGATTTCAGGGATAAGAAAACCCTTGAAAAATATTCATCTGCATTCACCCTCTCCGATATGGAGATCTTCATTTTCCCGGAATTATTCTATCCTTTGGTTCTGGCAAACATAATGTCTCCAATAATATGGAAATGGAGAGATGATCCGTGGTTTAAGGATATTGATAAGAAAAGCTTTACCTATAAAGTCAACAGGATAAAACAGTACATTATTCAGAATTATGTTTTTAATCTGGATCTTGCTACATGGGGACTAACTTCTAAAACCAGTGAAATTGAAAGATTCCGTGATTTTTATGATATGGAACTCTTGAAACAATCGAATGCTCTATTTGGATATGAAGGAGATAAATACTATTTCGATATTGACATAAGGAAACATTTTGGTCTGGATAAGTTTGATTCAGACATAATTCCTTATTGGAAGACAGAGACTATTGAAGCAATGACTGCCTTCAGATATAAAGAAAACTTCAACACTGGAGCAGGCGAATGTGTTTCTTTATCATCGCTTTATGCTGCAGCCATGTTCATTGTCGGCAGAGTGCCGCTTGAAAAAATATTCCTGATGGCCACACCTCTTCATTCTCAAAATTTTATAATGGAGAAAGACGGATTAATTACCAACAACCGGAGAATTGTTACAAAGAATATGTGGTATAACGGCACCTCGTTGTCAGAAAGAGCCCGCAGAGCCCTTGAAAACGAAAGAGTGACAATCGTATCTCATATTTCCGGTTATGTTCATACACTTCACAATGATGCCACAATAGACAGGAGTGAATACGAACATTTTTGCAATAAGTTAAAGGAGTTTCTGGTTACCGAACTGACAAATCTTATTTTTATCAACTTTCTGCGGTTCAAATCAAAATACAAGTCTCTGTTTCAGTACATGTGTGATTGCTCAGGTAAAAAAAGGTATATCCCTCTTGAAAAAATGTTTGAATATGAGCACACAAGCAAGTTTAATGTTTCGGCCGAATCACGCGGTTCCCTTGTAAAAGAGATCGAAGGAGATGAGTTTCACCTGAGTCCCCTGCAAGGTAAGATATTGCTAAATGATGCCGAGGAGATACTCGAAAGATGTAAGGGATTGAGCCTTGCTGAAATCGAAAATGAATTCAATCGTTTTTCAGAAATTGTGCCATTAGAGATTATTCATGAAATGTTTTCTGAAATTTCAGATTTTATATTTACAGATCCTCAGATACCTGAAGGGAATAAAAATTATATCAGGAACCTGGTACCACAAATATCAGTTGAAGATAGCCGGGAGAAGATTACAAATTTGATTGTTAAGCTAACCGGTAAATCAGAACTTTGCAATCTTGTCTTATATGTTTACAGACAGATGGATAAGATAGAGTGGCTTCCTTTTGTGAAGGCAGCTATAGAGAGAAATCCTGTCTGTTTTACAGAACTTAACGGAAAAGAGTGCAGTGAAGTTTATGAAATTCTGAAAGGTATACCTGACGAATCGATATATACTGAAAAAAGGCTCGCCTTGCCTGACGAAGTCTGGAATTTTAAACGTGGTGATGGCATAGAAAAAGCTCTCTTACTATCTGACTTTTTAATGAAGAAAGATAGTTCATCCAATATTTCAATAGAAATTGATAATAAAAAAGTCAGACTGACTTTCAACGGAAGAGAATTTTATTTCACATCACACAAGTCCTTCAAAAAATCGATCCGGATTGCCGGTGAAATTTACTCTATTATATAAAAGAGAAAGGATTTCATTTTAATTTTTTCCGGACATCTGCTGATCTGTCGTACATTTCTTCACTGCTTAATCCTGCTGCCCGATACATTGCAAAAATGTTTTCGATAGGCGTTTCCGGAGGTATAGCATGTGATGCTGCCAGGATATAGCCTCCCCCATCATCAGTCATACTTTCTATTAATCTCAAAGTCTCCCTATAAACATCATCTGCAGTGCCATTGGGTAATAATTGCTGAGTATCTACACCGCCCATAAATGAAAGTTCTTTTCCAAATTCCTTTTTTAATTCAACAGGATTCATCCCCGGGCAGTTACATTGTATAGGATTAAGCACGTCTAATCCTATTTCAATCAGATCCGGAATTATAGGACGAATGGTGCCACAGGAGTGATATGCAACCAATAATCCTCTCCTTTTACCGACTTCAAATATGTTTTTTAAATGAGGTTTAATCAACCCGCGCCATGTCTCAGGACTGAGCATCATTGATAGCTGACCACCTACATCATCGCCTGTCCATAACCAGTCGAGAGGAAATTTATCGCAGGCTTTTTCTCCTATTTCAATTGCGAAATCAGCAGCTTTTAAAAGCAGATCCTTCGAGATATCAGGTGAAGCAAGCAGATCAACAAACGTATTCTCCATCCCCCGGATCCGGAACAATAATTCAAGAAGACAAGGAGATATATCACATCCTATAAAGTATTCTTTTGAAAAAGGGATAATCTTATCCATGCTTTTTAAAAGCTGATCAATATGCTCCACAGGAAATTTGTAGTTCAGTATCTCTTTTTCAGATGCATTTTCGAGAGGACTTTTTCGGATTTGATTAAATCCTTCTTTTTTCACCCATTCAATTCCCCATTGATCAATATGACCATCGCCATCGTTCTCATG
>Ga0209429_10000234_pt1 | contig 39958 bp, 41 predicted proteins | sample BarGraNGADG00212_3_FD_184493 | JGI IMG/M metagenome (GOLD analysis project Ga0209429, IMG submission 184493) | Arctic peat soil microbial communities from Barrow, Alaska - Barrow Graham LP Ref core NGADG0004-212 (SPAdes) (version 2) | ecosystem: Environmental > Terrestrial > Soil > Wetlands >... | reverse complement strand
TTTTTGGCTTGCAAATATATAGGTTTCTTTTCTTTAAAAAAAACTTTCCGTGTGGATTTTTGTGATTTTTTGAAAATTAAGCGTTCTTTGTGCTATGAATTCAGTATCAGGCATTTCCATCGTCTCAACTTTGCTTTCCGAATGGTATGAAGTCCATCAAAGAGTACTCCCTTGGAGGCTAAATCCAGACCCTTACAAGGTGTGGCTGTCCGAAATAATTTTGCAACAGACCAGAGTGGAGCAAGGGCTCCCTTATTTTGAGTCGATTTTGTCCAGATTCCCCAATGTCAAGGCTCTGGCCGATGCTCCCCTGGACGATTTGCTGAAACATTGGCAAGGTTTGGGTTATTACAGCCGAGCCAGAAACATGCATGCGGCTGCCAAACAGGTGGTTAACGAGTTCGGAGGCGTCTTCCCCAAGAATTACTTAACCCTACTCCGATTAAAAGGGGTCGGTGAATATACGGCCGCAGCTATCTCCTCCATTGTTTATGGAGAACCGAAAGCGGTGGTCGATGGCAACGTTTATCGGGTGCTATCAAGACTTTTCAACATTGACACGCCCATCAATTCCACCGAAGGGAAACGCATTTTTTCCAATTTGGCGGCTGAAATCTTGGATCAAGAGCATCCGTCCCGACATAATCAGGCCATCATGGAATTCGGTGCCTTGCATTGCGTACCGGTGCGGCCCGATTGCGGAACTTGTCCACTGTCAGCACATTGTCTGGCTCTTACAGCTGGTCGCGTTGCAGAACTACCGGTCAAGACTCGAGGCGCAGCCAAGCAGGAACGCTACTTTTTGTACCTTGTCCCGACGGACGGACAATACACCTGGTTGCAGCAACGTCTTGAAAAAGATATTTGGCAGAACCTCTGGGAATTTCCGCTTATTGAGTTCCTCAAGGCGGTGACTTTGGAAGAAATCCTGCAGGAGCCGCTGCTTAAAACCTGGTTTGGAGATGCGTACAATCTTGGCAACCCACTCTATTTTAAGCATGTGCTAAGCCATCGAATCATTCATGCGACCTTCCTTCCGGTCCGAATTCAGCAATTGGAAAACATTCCGACCACCTGGACAAAAGTGCCGTTGAATCAATTGGATACCTACGCTGTTTCCAGAATGACCGATAAATATCTAAATAAGGCAACTTTATGGTGATTTATATTTAATATACTGTTAATTATTATTAAATGTTTTGCGAGATAGGTTTTTATACCTACATTTGAATCCTGAACCGAAAAAGATGCGCACTTATGGGTTCAGATTGAAGCGAATTTAATACCCTGATTAGTAAATACAAAACTCTAAAAAAATGTCAGTCAACAAAGCAATCTTAGTGGGAAATGTCGGAAAAGATCCGGAAGTCCGCTACTTGGACAGCGGTATAGCCGTTGCAACCATCACCCTTGCCACCGCCGAACGTGGTTACACCTTAGCCAACGGTACCACAGTACCCGAACGTACCGAATGGCATAACATCGTTGCCTGGAGAGGCTTGGCCGAAATCGCCGAAAAATACATAAAAAAAGGCAGCCTAATCTACGTGGAAGGCAAGATTACCACCCGCAAATGGGAAAAAGACGGCATTGCCCGTTACAGCACCGAAATCGTTGCTGAAAGCATAGAACTGCTGGGCAAGCGTCCCGATGGTGGCTCCTCAGAATCGCATCCTGCTGCTCCCAAGGCTTCAACCAACGACGCACCTGCACCCGCTGAAAGTTCAGACGACCTGCCTTTCTAAACGTAACATGTTTCGTCGATTTACCGGAAGAGATCTTGGTAAAGGCTGTCCTAATCGGGCGGCCCTTACTGTTTTTCTCCTTGTTGCAATGGGAATGTTCAGTTCCTGTAAAAAGGATTCTTTTCCAAAGCCTAAGGCATATCCGAGAATTTCTTATCCCAATGCTCACTATCAGGCATCCGAGCTTACCGACCTACCGATCTGCTTTGAATACCCAACCTATGCCACCCTCGTAACAGTGAAGCCGGACAAGAAGAATTGGATCAACCTCCACTTCAACAGTTTCAATGCAACGTTGTTTATGAGTTTTATCAAAACACCTGAAAAAAATGCGTTCATGATGATTCAGGCAAGGGAAAAAATGGCTGTCGATCAAGCTCATCCTCAATCTGAAGTCCGTAAAGAAGAGTTTGAAGCTACCGACAAGCGCTTTACAGGTTATTTCTACTTGACAGACGGAGATACGCCTTGCCCCGTTCAATTCATCCTGACAAACCACCATGGATTATTGTTTGACGGCAGTCTGGTGTTTGACGAACCCATCAACCGAGACTCATTGGCATCCGTCGTGGACGGCCTTACCCGAGATGTTCGGCATTTAGTGGAAACCTTTCAATTCAAGAACTGAACATGAGTGTCCACCTACTTCAAGAAACGCAAGACTACACGCTCGGCATCTGGAAAATAGATGAAGACGAGGCACAATTGCTGAAACTATCCGGGATGGTCGAATCTCCTGCACTGGTCAATCTGGTCAGAAGGCTGGAATACTTAGCTGTAAGGGCTATGGCTTCAACAATGGGCATTAAACCTGAAGCGATAACTTATCTGCCATCCGGAAAACCCTATTTAACGGACAACTCGCTGACCATCAGTATTTCACACACCAAAAATTATGTGGCGGTACTGCTGAGCTCGCATGCATTAGCTGGTGTGGATGTGGAACACCGCTCCGAACGGATTCGCAAAATTCGGCATAAATTCATGCATTCGGACGAAGAAAATAACCTAAGGCAAATCAACAACCCCATCAGCGAGACTGACGGCCTTTTACTCCATTGGTGTGCCAAAGAATCCTTGTTCAAGGCAGTTCCGGAAGAGGGGGTGGATTTTGCGCAGGAATTACGCATCAGTGATCTCTCGTCCCTGGAATCATCCGGACGTTTTAAGGGTGTTTTTTTGCGAACCGGTCAATCGTTCATGATCGACTACCTCATTCAAGCGGACTTCGTCCTTACTTGTTCCTTTTCAGCAGAATCCAGATAATCATCGGAGCTCCGAACAAAGCGGTGACAGAATTGATAGGCAGGGCATTGCTCAGGAACGGCCCTTGGGTGATGCAGTCGCAAAGCAGCATCAGGCAGGCACCACAGAGCATGGAGGCAGGCAGCACGATACGGTGATTCCAACTTTTAAAAAGACCACGGGCAATGTGCGGCACCGTAATACCGATAAATCCGATGGGGCCTGCAAAAGCAGTGACACCACCTGCCAGTAACGCCGTAGCCAGAATGATTAAAAACCGGGTGCGTGCAATGGAAACACCCAACCCTTTGGCATAGTGTTCACCCAACAGTATGGCATTCAGCGATTTCTGCAGAACGGAGGCCAACAGCAGACCAAGGGAAACCACGATGAGCAGCACTGGAAAGAGCTTCCAAGTGACAGCGCTCAGACTGCCAAAGGTCCAGATGACAAAAACTTTGAGGGTATCTGGATTGCTTACATTCTGTAACAGGCTGACCACGGAGGAAGCGATATACCCGAACATCATCCCGACAATCAACAGGGAGACCAAATCAGGCACACGAACGGAGGCCAGTAAGACCAAAAGCAAGACCCCTACTGCACCAACCACGGCAGCTACAACCAAACCCCAGGAACCGAAACCCAGCAGAAAAGTCCCCACTCCGGAGGTAAACATGGTCACCAATGCGACCCCCAGACTGGCACCCGCATTGACACCCAGCACATCAGGCCCGGCCAGCGGATTGCGGAACAAGGTTTGCATCAACAGCCCGGCCACGGACAATGCGGCACCGGCAAGAATGGCGGTCAGCGCCTTGGGCAAACGGTAACCGAAAAGAATTTCGCGGTAAATAGTATCGCCTTCGTTCTGAAATGCACCAAGAAGTTCTTTCACAGGAATTTGTATGCTGCCAAGCACCAGATCCAGCAGGAATAGCAAGACCAATGACACTCCCAGCATCAAGAACAAAAGGCTGTTACGGCTCATTTAGTGAAGTTTGACGCGAAGTTACCGTATTTTTTTCAAATAATGCCAGGGGGCATCGGGTAGCAATTCCGGATGAAAGGCTTTTATGTAGTCGGACAAGAGTTCATCCGGTTTTGCCACGGCGCTTTCCCAGAAATCGTTGCCTCCCTGAGGGGTTGTGCAGTTGTTGTAAGCGAACACGTTGCCCCGTCGGAACGACTGAAACAAGGCATAGCGTTCATCCAGCTTTTGAAGGGCCGTCAGCGAAACACCATTGGTCACACCCACCCAGACATCTGCCCGGTTGAAATCTTTCAGGACCTGCTCAAACGTAAACGGACGGCTGCCGGAGGTAGTGTCGTTTCGGTATTTGTACATTGCACCGGCATCTGTGAACAATTGCGCTGTAAAGCTTTTTCCACCAGGCAGGTACCAAGTACCGCGGAAATCATCGCCTGAAAGGACCTCGGGCTTTTTGGTTTTTGCAGTAGCAGCCAGTTTCTTCAGACGTTCGTAATTGAATGAAACTGTTTGAAATAAGCTGTCTGCCAGCATTTCCTTGTTGAAAAAGCAAGCAATGAATCGAATCCACTCCGACCGAGCAAGCAAACTTGCCTCCATCCATTCATTGTCGTAAAGCACCGGTATTCCGCTTGCACGAATCCGCGCGAGGTGTTCGTCCTGCTGATTGAAGCTGTTCATCAACATCACATCCGGCTTAAGTACGAGACAGCGTTCCACATCAATCTGAAAAGGATCACCCAGATCGGTGACTGAACCCTCTTGAACCGACCGACTCAACGAGGCATTGAAAATGGTCTTGGCATCACAGATGCCTTTAACCGCCGACAGAACACCCAATTGTTCCAGAAACGTATATTGGGTACAGGAACCTGAAACCAGAGAACATACGGGAATCTTTATTTTTATGCCGTCATTTGGAACCTTCACTTCTTCATTTTCAACTAAATAATAGCGAACCAATTCAGAACCCTTGTTCCAGGGATCTGCCAAAATGATACGCTTGTAGTTAGAGAAGTAGTCGACCTTGAATCCTTTGGCATACTGAATATTCATGCTGCTGTTAGGCAAGACTTCAGCTGATATTTTCGAATTTCCCTTCTCACGACCCGTGCAAGCCGCCATAAGCACTAAAAGTAGGACGGGAAGTATTCTTTTCATCGCAACAGGCAGTTTTCAGGTACAAAAAAGGAGTCTTGTTCAGACTCCTTTCAGTTGTTCGTTGTCTTTAAAAAAGACGCAGTATTTATTTCTTGGCAGCGGGAGCAGCGGGAGCAACGGGAGCCTGTTGAGCGGGAGCCTGTTGAGCAGGAGCTTCCTGAGTTGCCGGAGCAGTTTTGCCTTTTGTGGCGGCAGCACCTTGTTGATTGTTGAAACCCGGATGATTCAAATTCGGATCAATTTTCACGGCGTTTTGAACTTCATCCTTGATGATGGATTGTTTGGCTTGAACTTCGTCGGAAGTGGTGATGAAACCAGCAGAAACGATACAAAGCAAAGCTACGGACAAAGCTAGCGTCCAAGTTGCTTTTTCCAAAAAGTCAGTGGTTTTGCGAACGCCCATCACTTGATTGGAAGAAGAAAAACCGGCGGAAAGACCACCGCCTTTGGAGTTTTGAACGAGCACGATCAGAATCAAGAGGAGGGCTGCAAGGAAAATAAGAATGGAAATGGCCAGGTACATAATATAATTATTTTTTAAGGGTAACTATTTTTTGATGTGAATAATCAGTTTCTCGAGGAATCGAATTTGGTCTGCAAAGTAAACATTTTTTTCCGGATATTTCAAGCTTAAACCCTTGAATATTTCAAGTGCTCGGTCATACCGCTTCTGTTTGAGGTAAATTCTGGCCAGGGTGTCCGTAAAGGAGTCCTCAGGCAGGTTGAAGGAAGAAACCATTTGCTCCAGGGCTGCGACTTCCTCGATGGATGCCTCGCCCATTGCTTTATCAGCTTCAGGTTTCAACCGTATTTTCGTTTCATTATTGGCTGAACTCTCCAGAAACTGGTCAATCAACTCCTGCCCGTTCATGGGTTGCACAGGCTCCGTTGGACCGGACTCGGGTTGCATGGACAGGAATTCCGCGTAGTTCAGCACAAAGCCTTCTTCAGGCTTGATGGACGTTTCTGCAACAGATGAACCGGTACTGGAAGGAGTTTCTGCCTGCGTATTGGAGAAGGTTTCAGCTTCTTCCTTCAACGGGGCCATGGTCGGGGTGCTACCCTGCAAAAAACGGTCAATCAGCGAGAAACCACCGGATTCCAAGGGCGCGGCCTGAGCGTTTTCCAACCGTTCGGGCAAGTTCTTTCCTTCGATGAAATAGTACAGACGACGACGATCCGGAACGGAGACGGCTGTCTTGATGAGCGAAGCCGAAAAATGCAAATCGTTAAGATTCAACAGGCTCTTCAAATAGAGCATCCGGGCAATGGTGAAACAGGGATATTCCTCCATCACGCTTTTGAGCTGAAGCATGCTTTCCCGGTTCAATTGGGAAGGATCGTTGATCCATTGTCTGATATCGTCCGTCTTCATCTTACCAATTGGCTACTGTTTTATTGAAAATGGCTTCGGAAATTTCTTTGGTTATTTCAATCAAGAGGTCGTCCTGTACGTCTTCCAACATGCTGGTGGCAGGAAATTGCCGAAAAGCAGAGAATTTCTGTTCAAAATCTTCCTTATCATTGGTCGTATTGGTGAAACGGACATTGACGGTAATCGTCAGCTTGGTTTCGGAAGCGTAACCGTCTGCCCTTTGGGCCATTGGCGTGAGTTCCCATCCTACAATTTCACCTTCTATTTGCAAATCGCCCTCCTTAGGTTTCATCTTCAGTTTGGTCTGGGTGATGAACTTCTCTTTCAATCCTTCCGTAAAAGTTTGGGCAAAAGGAGGATACACATAAGCCGCCTGGTTGGGGAATTCCTGAATGGAAATGGTTTTGACGCGTGCATAATCGATGGACGCACCGTTCAGCTTATAGGAGACAGTACAGCCGGAGAGCATCAGCAAGGGTAATAGCAGCAGTAAAAAACGTTTCACGGTCAGTCTAATTTGTATTCTTTAATCTTACGGTATAAGGTCCGCTCGGAAATATTCAGGTCTGAAGCTGCATTTTTGCGCTTGCCGCCGTTGCGGTCCAAAGCCTTGCGGATGGCTTCTTTTTCCATATCTTCCAAGGAGAAGGACTCTTCCACATATTCCTCCGTATCTTCGATGTTGTGAACCGCAGGACGGTGACTGGCAGGTTCCTGGGCATGAAAGGTGGCATAGTTGCCGAAATCCTTTTCGGATGCTGGTCCTTCCGTGCCATTTTTCACCATCAGGTCGTTGACAAGCAGTTTAAGCTCGTTCATGTCCTTCTTCATGTCGAACAGCACCTGATACAGGATTTCCCGCTCATTGGCAAAGGAACGACTGTCAACAGGACGATTGGGGCCACCAACATACAAGGCAGGAATCTTTTCGAAGGAACTGTCCGGCAAATAGGAACGCAAAATAGTACCTGAAATGTCACGCTGTTGTTCAATGATGGAAATCTGCTCGGCTATGTTCTTGAGCTGACGGACATTACCCGGCCAACGGTAGGAAGTCAGCACCAATTTTGCATCATCGGTCAACTGCACGGCAGGCATACGGTATTTTTCCGCAAAATCTGCCGCGAATTTTCGAAACAGACGCAGGACATCATCCGGTCTGTCGCGGAGCGGCGGTACGCTGATGGGTACAGTGTTCAGCCGATAATAAAGGTCTTCGCGGAAATGGTTGCCCTGAATGGCTTCGCCCATGTTCATATTGGTGGCGGCCACGATGCGGACGTTGGTCTTTTGGGTCTTGGAGGAACCCACTCGAATGAATTCACCGGATTCCAAAACCCTTAAAAGCCTGGCTTGCGTGGACAAAGGCAGTTCAGCGACTTCATCCAGAAAAATGGTGCCGCCGTCTGCCACTTCGAAATAGCCTTTGCGATCGGCCAAAGCGCCCGTGAAAGAGCCCTTTTCGTGGCCGAAGAGTTCAGAGTCGATGGTACCTTCAGGGATGGCACCGCAGTTCACGGCGATGTACGGCCCGTGTTTGCGGTGACTGAACTGGTGAATGATTTGCGGAAAGCTTTCCTTCCCCACACCGCTTTCGCCAGTGATGAGCACGGACAAATCCGTCGGCGCGACCTGCACGGCCACATCGATGGCCCGGTTGAGTTCAGGGGCATTGCCAATAATGCTGAAACGTTGTTTGACGCTCTGGATATCCACGGCTTCTAACGATTAAATATCATCGGGCATTTTCAGGTCAGAAAGTTCACCCGACTGAACGATGTGCTGTTTGCGGAGCGGATTGCTCGTCATTTCAGCATAGCCGTTCCTGTTGTTAAAAATATCACAGGCCAGGTAAAACGCTTCCCGGAAAGATTCTTCAGAAGCAACATTCTGTCCTGCAATAGAATAAGCCGTACCGTGAGCGGGCGAGGTACGCACAATCGGCAAGCCGGCTGTATAGTTTACGCCGCTTTCCATACTGAGTGCCTTGAAAGGAATCAAGCCTTGGTCGTGGTACATGGCCAGAATGCCGTCATATTTCTTGAAATCGCCTGAACCGAAAAATCCATCGGCAGGAATGGGTCCGAAACAGCAAACGTGTTGCTCCTGCGCCTTGCGAACGGCTTCAGCTATGATTTCCTGGTCTTCGCGACCTATCAAGCCTTCGTCTCCGGCATGCGGATTCAGTCCAAGCACCGCGATACGGGGTTTGATAATGTTGAAATCCTTGATTAGGGACTTGTTGAGCATCCGAATCTTGGTAACCAGACTTGGCACATCCAGCGCAGCAGGAACTTGGGACAAGGGTATGTGTCCAGTGGCAACTGCGATTTTCATGATGGGGCCGACCATGATCATCAGGGCAGGTTTGCCATCACCAAAAACGGATTCGAGGTATTCGGTGTGACCGGGAAAAGTGAAACTCTCGGATTGAATGTTCTTTTTGTTGATGGGTGCCGTCACCAGTACGTCGATCAGGCCGTCCTTCAGCTCCTGGCAGGCGCGTTCCAGCGCTTGAAAAGAGGCCTTGCCGGCTATCGGTGTGGACTGTGAAAGCTCGACTTTCACTTCGTCGTCGGTGCAGTTCACAATGCCGATCTTACCGACCTGCGCTTCTCTGGCTGAACCGATTATGTTCAAACTCACATTGTTGAGATCCAACGCCTTTTTGTGATAGGCCGCCACTTTGGCTGAACCGTAAATGACTACGGCCTGGTTTTCGTAGACCCTGTTATCGGAAAGCGTCTTTAGAATCACTTCGTAACCGACACCGTTGATGTCGCCTTGGGAGATTCCGACACGTATTTTAGGAGATTCCATAGATGGTTTTCTGTTATACTGACAAAATTGCCGAAAGATACAAAGAAAACCCCTTAACAAAAGTTATTCTGTGAAAATATTTTATCCTTTTTGCGTGGAAAGCAAGCCACAAGCAGCCTGAATATCCTCACCGCGGGACTTTCTGACAGTAGTCCGCAGCCCTTTGGACATCAGATAATCGCAAAAGGCACGTACCGCCATTTCGTCAGTCGTTTTAAAGGGTGTATCGGGAATCGCGTGGAATCGGATCAGATTCACTCTGCAATCCAGCCCTTTGAGCAAGGCCACCAATGCCTTAGCGTGGGCCGGCGTATCGTTCAGACCTTTGAACATAATGTATTCGAACGATAATCTGCGCTGTTTGCTGAAATCGAATTGTTTCAGCAGCTGAATGGTTTCCTCGATGGGCCAGGCTTTTTCGGAAGGCATCCAAGAAAGGCGTTGCTCCGGAATTGCCGTATGAAGGCTCACCGCCAAATGGCATTTGCTTTCCTCGAGGAAGCGGATCAGACCCGGTCTAACCCCGATGGTGGACACCGTCACACGCTTGGGGCTCCACGCAAAGCCATCATCGGATGTCAGCACATCCAGCGCACGCAGCACCTCGTCCACATTGTCAAGCGGCTCACCCATCCCCATGAAAACAATGTTCGTGAGCTCAGTAGATTCAGGGATGGAAAGAATCTGATTCAAGATTTCCCCGGCTGAAAGCTGTCCCAAAAAACCCATGCGGCCAGTCATGCAGAAACTGCAATTCATCTTACAGCCAACTTGCGAGGAAACACAAAGGGTGCCACGGTCGTCCTCGGGGATGTAAACGCTTTCCACCAGTTGCCCCCCTGAGGTCTTGAACAAATACTTGACAGTACCATCTTTTGAACGCGCCGTATGCACCGGATCTGTAAAACCTAGGACTGCCCGATCCGAAAGCAATTGTCGATTTGCCTTGGAAATATTGGTCATCTCCTCAAAACTCCGCACCCGCTTCACATAAATCCATTCATGCAACTGAGTAGCGGCATATTTCGGCAACCCCTGCTCCAGAAGCCAAACCCTCAGCTCTTCCGGCCGTTTTCCCAATATCGCAAATTTCTCGTTCATTCAATATCTTATAAAAAAACCGAACCAATCCCCCAAAGGGCTCGATTCGGTCTTATTTTCTTATAGCAAATACCCCACGCTGCGATTTGTTTCAAGAGGATGCCAGATGCAAGGCCATGAGCGGGAAGCAACCGGAGCGTACTTTGGTACGTGAGGATTGCTGAGCGTGAAATAACGCCGCAGATGGCATTCTATTGGAGCAAATCAATAGAATTTGATGCGGGAATCCTTAATCTTTGTGGCATTTTTGACTGCTTCAAAGGATTGGTACATCAAACGATACATGTTCATGCTGTTCAACGTTGCTTTTTCCTGCTGCAGATTGAAAACTTCCTGAGATTTCTTGTTGGAAACAACCTGGAACACATAGACACCGTTTTTACCCTTGATCGGAGCAGAAAGCTGATTCAACGGAGCAGCCGTTACAGCAGCAACAAGAGCAGGTTCTTCACCCACACCGGTGATGCGGCGTGAACCAAAATTCACGAACAGGGCGGAATCCACATTTACTTTCAGGGCCTGAGCCAAAACGGGCAGCGAAGACGCTTTCTTGGACTGGATGTCCTTTATAATCTGATCCGCTTTGTTTTCGTTGATGAGTTCGCGTAACAGAATCTGCTGAACGGCTTCAACAGGCTGATAATCGCCATCATTAACAGCAGTTACACCAACAACCACAAACTGGTTGTTCTGATTTTCAAGGATACCTGATACTTTACCGGCTTCGTTGTTGTAAACGAAACGAACAGCCTGACGCATCTGAGGTATATCAGCAATGGTATTGTCAGCGGAATGAACGGATTGAGCTTCCTTGACTTCATAACCGGCTTTCTGTGCTTCTTTGAAGAACTGCTCAGCTTCGGTGAACTTGGCAACCAATATGTTCACCTTGTTGTAGACGTTGCTGTAGGTCTGTGAACTCGGAGTAACCTTCAGCGTAACCAATGCCAGTTTGGTCTTGGCAACAGGAGCCGTTTTTTGAGTAACCTGTACGATGTTTATGCTGTTTTTGGTCTTCACCGTGAAATAGGAATTAACCGTTGCAGCGAAGCAGGAACGGATGAACGGAGTACCCAAAGAGAGTGCATCCATTTCACGGAACCAACCCATATCGGCACCACCATTGTTGCGAGAGAATTTCTGAGCAAGTTGATTAAAGTCACCGCCGGCTTTCAGAACAGCCATCAGACTGTCAACGCGGGATTGTTCGGAAGTGGCCAAAACAATCTGACGGGCTTTCACGGAGTCAGGTGCAACCGATTTGTCCAGGATTTTGGCCATAACAAAAGCACCTTCGGTATAAACGGGAGCCAACGTGGCACCTATACCTGAATTGTTGACGAAATCCTTGACAACTCCGGTAAACAAGGTATTGGATACATAACAATCCACGAACTGGTTGTCGGAGTTTTCGTTCACAAAACCGACATAATCGGTGGTTGTGGAAAATTCGGGGGCTATTTCCTTTACTTTATCTTCCACAACTTTGTAATCTTCCTGACTGGCTTTCACATCAACCACGATGTATTTGGCGCTGCGGTAAGGTTTCTGTCTGAAACGTTCGATCTGGTTGTTGTAGCGTTTCTTTACTTCGTTCCGGCTGGCTTTGAACAAGGAATCCGGCAGCGCACTGTAGGGTTCGCATACATAAGCTAAATCCAGATTATCGGAACGATCGGCAAAAGAAGCCTTGGCATCCAATGAGTTGGCCTGTACGGCTTTGCTCAGCAGGGTATTGATCTTTTCTTCGAGACGGGTGTATTTGAGGTTGTTTTCCCAAAACATCCAGTAAACCTTCAGGTTTTTGATTTGTTCCTGAGCTTCTGCAGGATAGGCTGAAAGATCATCAGACTGAATGGTCTGAAGGAAGTTCAGCATCATGTTGTGGTCGAACTGACCGGTCTTCGGATTCTTGAAAATAGGCAACTGCTGAATCATCGGGTGTACATTGGCACCGTTAATCATGCTGAATATTTCTTTACCAGTAACCGAGATGCCAAGCTGGGTAGCCTGTTGGTCCAGTAATTGTTCACGTACGATGGATTCGTATACCGATTCACGGATCTGACCATTAATGGCATCATCCAGGGTGTTCTGACCGGTCTGAATTTTGTACACTTGTTCCATTTCCGCAATGCGGGCTTCGTAATCCTTGTAGTCTAAGGTATATTCACCGATTTTGGCGATTTTACTTTGGGACTGTTGGAACAGGGATTTTCCGGAACTCAGGAAGTCTCCGATAATGAATGCAAACAAAGCCAGACCGATGATGAGGGCCAGAAGGCCGGCTTTATTCCTGATTTTCTGTAAGGTTGCCATATAAGATAGGTATGTTTATGATGAATAGACCGATTTTGGGTGCTTTTTTTCAGCCTGCGAATATACAAAAAAATGTTTAAACAGTGTGTAATCATGGAAAAATCCATCACACTATTCAGCAGGTTCAGGGTCGACTGGCAAATCGCCTGTCGGCTTTTTGATTCTGTAGACAGTCATTTGATCGTTGGACTCGAATCCGTAACCCATCATGACCTGGCCTCCTTGTTCAATGCGAATAAACGAGTCGGAATAAATCCTTCTGGAAATCTCGTCCCAATATAGTAGGGAGGTTTCGAACTGATCGCCTTTCAAATTGATAATCTTCACATTCTTGCGAAGTTCCCATAACTTGCGGCGATAATAGTATTTGGCAGTATCGCTCGAAACCATCGATTCCGTCTTCAGACTGTCGTTGAATTTTTCGAAATAGACTTTTTTGGGGTAATACCAATAGGGTTCGGCAGCTTTGTCATAAATTTTCCAGATCTCGGAAATGACGCGGTAACGAATCACACCTGAATCGGAAATAAGCATCGTTACAGAATCCGTGAATACACCCGGGACAGTTGCACGGTTTTTAAACTTGTGAACGTATTGGGGTTGGTCGGAATTACAAGCTACAGGCACCAGCAACAGAGCTGCCATGCACAAGACACCAACCAGGTTCCGGATGCTATGGAAACGGCTGTCCACGCTATAATTTCATCTTGAAGAACCAAAGCTCGTTGAAAGAAACGTCAATGGAAAATTTGTAGAAGGATTCGCTTATGAAAGAGGCGTTGGGTGTAAACAACCGGCCGGCCTCGAAACTGAAGTTCAGCATGGATCTTTGTCCCCTCAAAGGCAAACCGACACCAAGGCTAAGTGATGCGCTCTGAAGATGGCCAGGTTGTTTCAGGTACATGTCATTGAACTGAAAACCACCGCGGTAACGAATGGCTTGGTAGTAATGCTCGGCGATGGTCGAAGGAAGGTATTCCACACCCAAAGCAATACGATTGTTGTCCCTCAGAGAATCCTTAACTCCCATGAACGTAGTTTGGCTGAAACGTTGATTCTGGTAATCCAGACCAACGGTCAGTCGGTTGTCCCAATTATAGGATATTCCAGCACCGATGGTAGTAGGCAGTTGGAATTTTTTAAATCGATCTGGGTTTTCTGAGTTGTCCAAAGTATCGGAAGCAATGTTCACATTGTAGAATTCACCATCGACTAAAAGCGATGTCGATGCAGAAGCACCCAATGTCAAGAAGCTATTCTTATTCAAACGCAAATCGTATTGTACGCCCAAATCGAGGCTGGGAGCTTTAATGAACATGTATTCGAGATTCATTTCATTGTTGATTCCCGAGGTGGTGTAGTTGGTTGAGGTAGTATTGCTCAGAAGGCCAAAGGTGTATTTCAGATTGACACCGACGGACAACCCTTTGGTCAGATAAGCACCTGTTCCGAGGAAAAAAGTATTCAAACCACCTGCACCCGTGTAGGTTGTCGTGTATTCGAGGTCACCGACTGGCGTATTCGTGCGAGTAATATCCTGGCTGAAGTTATATCCGACCTTGGAGAAAGGTACCAGACCAAGGGCCATCCCCCAATTGGGTTTCAGAGCGAATTTCATGCCAACGTAATCCAGGTAGGCATTGGGATTATACTGACGGGTCGTGCTACCATCGATTGTTTCCTTGAAAGCAGAAAACTGCGAGGACAAGCCAAAATCGAACAACATGTTCATTGTGTCCACATCGGCAAAGGAGGCAGGGTTTTGCATATTAATCAGACCTCGTTCGTGGATTCCGTAACCGATGCCGCCCATGGCGCGGGTCTTACCCATGGCAGGGGTTTCCAGGTTGCCAAATCCGTAACGGCTGTACGTGGAATTGGTATTCTGTGCGAGAAGCGTTTGCAGGGTCAGCAGCAGGAAAAGTGTTGCCGGAAGGAGTTTACGAATGGACATTGTGGCGTAATATTCGGTTAAGGCCTGTCAGGACCAGATTTGCGTCCACAAAGATGCCATTTTTTAATTTTCCGTCAAAATAAATAAGGTCACCGCCTGTTAAAAAAGCGAAAAGACTGGGATACTGGAGTTTTAAGGCATCGATATATCCGTTAATCTCAAAAAGAATGCCTTGCATCACTCCGGAGCGTATGGCTGTTTCGGTCGAGTTTCCCAACAGGTCGAACTGGCTGGTGGGTTCTACCAGGGGCAGCTTGCCGGTGAAGTGGTTGAGGGATTTAAGTCGGGTACGAACACCGGGGGCAATGTTTCCGCCGGTGAATAAGCCATCTGCGCTGACGAAATCGTAGGTGACGGCCGTGCCCAAATCTATGACAAGCAATGGTTTACCGGGTTGAAGCGACCAGGCACCGACAGCAGCGGCCAGTCGGTCGAATCCCAGCGTTGCTGGCGTGGCATAACCGTTTTGGATGGGCAGCGATGTGTCGGGACCGAGTTCCACAAAGGTTTTCAAGTGTGTATTTAAAATCGCAATCATCTGTGGATCAAATACTTTTACGGTAGAAAGAATGCCGTTTACAGGCTTGAAATTATGAAAAAGATCGAGCATAATTTCAGAAGTCAGTGCTTCAAAAACAGTGCTGAACACGATGCTCCCGTTCGGATCGATGCAGGCCACTTTGCACAGGGTATTTCCCTGATCGATGATGAGGTTCATGACGGTAGGATTTTAGTTAGTGGCGGAAAACGTTTCAGTTCGGTATAGAGCTGATGGACAGGCAGTCCCATAACATTGAAATACGAACCTTCGATGCGTTCCACTCCGACAAAACCGATCCATTCCTGAACGCCATAAGCGCCAGCCTTGTCGTAGGGTTTGTAGAAATCCACGTAATGTTCGGTTTCAGCTTCGGACAGTTCGCAAAAGAAGACCTCGGTTTCAGCCAAAAAAGCGACCTGATGATGGCTGCTGGTGAGGCAAACGCCGGTATGGACGAAATGGCTTTTGCCGGAAAGGGCTGTCAACATTCGAATGGCATCGTTGCGGTCCGATGGTTTGCCGAAAACCTCGGCCCCTTGGCAAACAATGGTATCGGCGGTGATGACAAGGTCATCCGAGCCCATGTGGAGGCGGAATGCTTCGGCTTTTTGCAGGGCAATATACCTGGCAACGTCGGCACCCTTTACGGTGGAAGGATAGGATTCGTCCCCATCCATAAGGACCTTGACTTCGTACTCAAGTCCCAGTCCGCCCAGCAATTCGTTGCGGCGGGGTGAATTCGAAGCCAGTATGAGGTGGTAGCCTTGCAGATTTTCCAGCATGGTAGTCGAATTTTACCAGCCGAAGGCTTCGGAATCCGTCATCCAGAGGCCCTGAGCTTTCATAATTTGTTCGAGAAGGTCACGGGCGCAACCTTCTCCGGCATGTTTGTGCGAGATGTATTTGGAAATGGAACGGATTTCGGGTGCGGCATCGGCAGGACAAGCGGAAAGTCCTACCAGCAACATCACTTCATAATCCGGAATATCATCGCCCATATAAGCTACTTCTTCCGCTTTCAATCCTGTTTTTTGGAGGAAATCGGCGAATTGAATCTTTTTATCGTGGGCTCCCATGTAAACATGTTGGACACCCAGGTTTTCAAAGCGGATGCGGACGGATTCCGTCCTGCCTCCTGTGATGATGCCGAGAACCAGTCCTTTCTTACAGGCCAGGTTCATGGCGTAGCCGTCCTTGATGTTGGCGGTACGCATGGGCTCTCCATTGGGATATAAGGGAATCGTATTGGCGGATAGGACGCCGTCCACATCGAAGACGACGGCTTTGATAGTGGTCAGGTTGTGCGGTATGGTGCTCATTTTTTAGGGGATTTTGTACGTTGATGAATGCCAAGGCTCAGTTCTTTGTAAAGTACCTTCCAAGCCGGATGTTTTTCGAGTAGGGCAAGGTGCTTGTCCATGACCGTCCGGTCGAAGCGTACGGCGGGTCCTGTCTGAACATTGGAGGGAACATTGCTTTGCACTTTGGCTGCTGTTTCCAGAATCAAGGGTTTCAACACCTCGAAAGGAATATTTTGTTCAGCCAGCATGTCACTGGAAATTGTATAGAGATAATTGGTGAAATTACATGCGAAGACGGCCGAAATATGCAGTTTCAGGCGTTGTTCGGAATTAATTTCATACACTTCGGAACCCAGATCTGCAGCGAGTTGCTTTAAAATATACAAGACAACCTTGTCCGAAGATTCCACAAACACTGGAATAGTGCTGAAATCCACTTCGCGTTCCTTGCTAAAGGTTTGCAACGGGTAAAAAACACCGGTTTTCGCAGCAAAAGGCTTGAGTACATTCAAGGGCAAACTTCCGGCGGTGTGCACCAGAATGCCATTGCCTACTTCGACCCTTTTCAGGATTTCCGGGAGTGCGTCGTCCTTGAGCGCACAGATGTACAAGGAGGCATCGGAAAGCAGGGATTCAGGATGCACAACGGCCTCAGCACCCAACAGGTCAGCTAGGATTTGGGCGGACGCTTCCGTGCGGCTGTATACCTGCACGAACTCGTGCCCTGCTTTTTTCAGGGCTATTCCCAGCCGGGTGGCCAGATTTCCTGCACCGATGAGACTGATGCGCACGGGGTTTGAATTATTCGGTTGTAGTGAATTTGCCCAAATGGACTTTTTCCCATTGCAGGTTGTCCATGTCATAGGGTTCTTTGCTGACTTCTTTCATGCCGATGGCGATGATGCTTTCGATACGATAGTTTGAGGGAACGTCCAGCAACCGCTTTATTACGACTTCGGAGTCTTCGCCTTCAGCATTCTGACGGCAGCGGATTTGCACCCAGCAGGAGCCTAGGCCCAAGTCTTCGGCCTCAAGTTGCAGATATATCGACGCGATGGAAGCGTCTTCCACCCAGACATCACTTTTTTCGGGATCAGCGATGACAACCACGGCTAGTGAGCAGTTTTCGATTAGTTTGGCACCGTTTTTTTTACTGATTGAAAGGGCCTTCAGCGTTTCGCGTTCGTCCACTAAAATGAATTGCCAGGGATTGGAGCTTTTTGAGGCCGGTGACATCAATGCGGCTTGCATCAATTTTTCCACCAGTTCGGGACTGATTTCAGTCTCCATGAATTTTCGTGTGCTTCTGCGTTTTCGAAGCAATTCGAGTAAGTTATCCATAATTATAAGACAATATAGATCGCAAAGATACGTTTAATTCCTCAGATTTCCGTAGATTTGCGCCCATTGAAATGTCGTTACGATGTCCAAGAAAATAGCCGTTTTAACCCTCTTTTTTATCTTTTTTCGCTCCATGTGCATCCTGGCACAGGGCAGTTTGACGGTTTCCGGCTTTGTTCTCGACACCCAAAACAAACCCCTTGAACTGGTCAGTATTTCCGAATTGAACGGCAAGCACGCGGCATATACCGATGCAAACGGTTATTATTCCATCGAACTTCCGGTAAGAGACACGGTCATTTTGCGGTATTCCTGCCTCTCCTTTCAGTCGGCCACCCGCATCATTCCTGCTGCCATGCAAACGCTCCGTGTCAATGTAACCCTGGGAACTTCTTCGCATACCCTGAACGAAGTGACCGTACATGGCCAGCAACGCCGTACCAACACCCTCGAGTCGCTTGATCCGACCAAGATCCGTTTGCTTCCGGATGCCACTGGGGGCAGCATCGAAGCTTTGCTGGTGACCTTTGCAGGCGTCAGCTCAAACAATGAACTCAGCTCCCAGTATTCGGTCCGCGGAGGCAATTTCGACGAAAACTTAGTCTATGTGAACGGAACCGAAGTCTATCGGCCCCTGCTCATCCGGGCTGGTCAACAGGAAGGCATGAGCTTCATCAATCCGGAAATGGTGCAGGACGTCAAGTTTTCAGCCGGCGGTTTTGATGCGCGTTACGGTGACAAGATGTCTTCGGTTCTCGATATTCAATATAAGAAACCTTCTCATTTCGAAGCTGTTGCCAATATGAGTCTGTTGGGTGCCAACCTGTTTGTAGGCCAGTCTTCCAAAAACGGTCGGTTCACCCAAATCCACGGCTTGCGTTACAAGACGAACGCTTATTTGCTGGGAACCTTGGACACCAAGGCGGAATACAACCCAACTTTTTTTGATTATCAAACCTACCTGACCTACAAGTTGACACCGACACTGGAAATGAGTTTTTTAGGTAACTTCTCCCAGAATAGTTACGAATTCATCCCGAAAGAAGGTGAAACGAAATTCGGTACCTACAACAACAAACTGACCATGACGGTCTATTTCGACGGAAAGGAAAAGGATTTGTTCCGAACCTCGTTTGGCGCCTTCAACCTGACCAAAACGCTGCCTAACAATGTGAAGCTGGGGTTGCAGACTTCCGCTTTCAATACGGTGGAAGACGAGAATTACGACATTACCGGTCAATACTTGCTCAGTTCGACGCCCATCAAGAATAACAAGGCGGATACGGCAAACACCAACCTGTTGGGTGTGGGCACCTATCATGAGCATGCCCGCAACCATCTGAACGCCACCGTCTTCAACGTTTCGCATACCGGTAGTTGGAACAAAAACTCCCATGAAATCCAATGGGGCCTCAGTTATCAGCGGGAACGCATCCACGACAAGCTCCGCGAATGGGAAATGCGGGATTCGGCGGGTTACTCCCTGCCCTATTCCGAATCGAACATCCGAATGGTTTATTCGATGAAATCGGGCGCAGCCATGGAGAGCAACCGTATTCAAGGTTACCTGCAGGACAGTTGGCATTTCAGACGAGAAAGTGGCCTTTTTGTGCTAACCGGCGGATTGCGTGCCAACTACTGGGATTTCAACAACGAACTATTGGTAAGTCCCAGAGCATCCATTGCATTTATCCCTGCTTGGGAACACGATTTCACCTTCCGACTGGCTTCAGGCATCTATTACCAAGCGCCCTTTTATAAAGAGTTGCGGGATACGGTGACCGAAAACGGTGTTACCCATGTGGTGCTGAACAAAAACATAAAAGCGCAGAAAACCATTCAGGTGGTAGGCGGCATGGATTATCATTTCATTGCACTTGAACGTCCGTTCAAATTGACTACGGAGTTGTATTATAAAGACATGAGCAATTTAATTCCGTATGTGGTGGACAACGTCCGCATCCGTTATTACGGGAAAAACATGGCCAAAGGCTACACGACTGGCATCGATGCCAAGTTGTTTGGAGAATTCGTGCCCGGCACCGACTCCTGGATCAGTTTTTCACTGATGCAAAGCAAGGAAACCATTGGTGACTTGACCGTTTCCAGACCCAACGAACAACGGTACAACATTTCCCTGTTCTTCCAGGATTACTTTCCCAACAACCCGAAATTCGCCATGAGTATGAAGTTGATTTGGGCAGACGGTTTGCCTTTCGGCGCACCCGACCACGACAAAAGCTTTTTTACTCTCCGAATGCCTCCCTACCGCCGTGTCGATATCGGTCTTTCCAGACTGTTGGTGGGCGGTGAGGACAAAATTATGAAATCAAAGGCCCTGCGAAGTTTCAAAAACATTTGGCTCGGCTTGGACTGCTTCAATCTGTTCGGCATCAAGAACGTGAACTCCTATTACTGGGTGAACGACATCGGCAATCAACAATACGCCGTTCCCAACTACCTGACAGGCAGGCTTCTGAACGTACGCCTATCGGCTGAATTCTAACTTCATGGACACTGGATTATTTCACTGATATTTTTTGTTGTTAAGTTCTGTTAATCAAAATTGTTTTTGTAATTTTACACGCCTTTCAGAAAATTGGTCAGAACTCATTTATAAACTTATTGCATTAAAAATCAACAATATAAACCATGAAAAATTCCTTTTTCAGCAAGTTCACCCCCCGCGAACCCAAATTCTTCCCCATCCTGAAAGAAATGTCCGACGTATTGTTGGTTGCTTCCGATCTGATGATCGAATGCCTGAAAAAATTCGACCATGAAGCCGCTACCGAGTACTATTTCAAAATCAAGGAACAGGAACGCAAAGGGGATGAACTGTCCAACCGTATTTTTGATGAGCTGAACGCCACCTTCATCACACCGTTCGACCGGGAAGACATTCACACGCTCTCCAACAGATTGGACGATGTGACCGATTTCATTTGCGGATGCGCCAAGAAAATCATGCTGTACGACCCCAAGGAAATGCCTGGAAGTGCCATGACCATGGCCGGTTTCATCAGGGACAGTGCCATTTGCATCGGCAAGGCCGTGGACGAACTGGACGTATTGAAAAAAGATTCCAACCGCATCACCATTTATTGCAGAGAACTGCACGATCTGGAAAACAAAGCCGACGATGTCTATGACCACTTCATCAACGACTTGTTCAAGAGCGAACGCGAAGCCATCGAGGTTGTAAAACTGAAGGAAATCATGGGTGAACTTGAGAAAGCCACCGATGCTGCCGAATACGTCGGAAAAATTATCAAAACCATCATCGTCAAGTACGCCTAAAAACAGCCACGGAAGATGACTTTATTGATTACCATTATCGTTCTGGCGTTGTTTTTCGACTACATCAACGGGTTCCACGATGCAGCCAATTCCATTGCCACGATCGTTTCTACGAAAGTGCTGACACCGTTCAGAGCGGTCATTTGGGCAGCCAGTTTTAACCTGATCGCCTTTTTCATAGCCAAATACGTCATCGGAGAATTCGGGATTGCCAACACGGTTTCCAAGACTGTACTCCCTGAGTTCGTTACGTTGCCTGTGATCTTTTCCGGATTGATTGCCGCTATCATGTGGAATCTGGCCACTTGGTGGTTGGGTATCCCTTCCTCCTCTTCGCATACGCTTATCGGCGGATTTGCCGGAGCAGCCATCATGAGCGCAGGCACGTTCAGCGCCGTACATGGCGGAAAGATCGGCGTGATTGCCGCTTTCATACTTCTGGCACCGCTTATCGGCATGATCATTTCCTCCCTGCTAACCATTATGATCATGCACATCGCTAAAAGGGCGAATCCGCACCATGCGGAGAAATGGTTCAGAAAACTACAGCTGGTATCCTCAGGTTTGTTCGCCATCGGATTCGGACTGAACGACTCCCAGAAAGTAATGGGTATCATTGGTGCCGCCCTAATTGTCGCCCACAACATGCATTTACCGATGGGTATCGCACGATTCGAAGATATTCAAGATTGGGTTCCGCTCTCCTGCTTTGCCGCCATTGCCCTAGGCACCATGACCGGTGGCTGGAAAATCGTAAAGACCATGGGTTCCAAGATCACCAAAGTGACTCCGCTGGAGGGCGTTGCCGCTGAAACCGCCGGTGCTATCACGCTGTATCTTACCGATATTCTGAAGATTCCTGTAAGCACCACCCACACCATAACTGGTGCCATTATCGGTGTAGGCGCTGTCAAGCGTTTGTCGGCCGTTCGCTGGGGTGTCACCCGCAAACTGATGGTTGCATGGGTTTTGACCATTCCGGTCAGTGCGGGATTGGCAGCGTTGATTTATTATTTCATCGGGAGTACGATGAAATAATAAATCATATCGAATAAATAAAGGAAGGCGATGAAAAATTTCTTTAAAAAGTAACCGTTACTTCCTGTCCGTTTCCAACAATGGGCAGACGGAACAATCCACTTTCCACCTTCTCCAGCTTACCGGCTGTTGTTTTGGGTTTTTTAGCCTTGATGAACAAGTAACCCTGTCCTTCTGAAGCCGTTACCCGAATGGTTTTCAAATCCTTATACACCTTGATGGTACCGTGCGGCGTGGGAACGGAACCGTCTATCCACTTCAAATCGCCGAGTTCGGGACGAATCTCGAACGTTGCATAACCTGCAGCCGTCGGTTTCACACCCAAATAATATTTGCCCAACAGGTAGATGGGACTAGCACCCCAGGCGTGACACAGGCTTTTCCCATAGGGTCGGTTATGCATGGCCAGGTGTTCGGCACCTTTTTCTTGCGGATTGTATTTTTCCCAGAAGGTCGTGGCACCAGCCTGAAGCATGCCACCCCAGTAATTGCGCATTTCTTGCATCACATAATTGGTTTCACCCATGGTGCACAGGACTTCCAGTTCGTAGTACCGCATGTAGGGTGTCGAAATCTTCATGATGTTGTCGTTCAGAATCACTTTATCCTTGACGCCATCTTTCTGCTTCTGTGTGAGGTAATTGAAAAATATCGCGAACATGTTGGTGTAGCGCGTCACCGTTCCGTCGCTCACGCCATTCACCTTGTTGTGGATGAAAGCACCCATACTTTTGTCCCAGAATTCCTTCATCAGGATAGTCTTCACATTCAGCGCCAGGTCAGCGTATTGTTGGCTTTCGCCCTGCTTATCCAACAGATTGGCGCACAAGGCCATGGTTTCCAGACTTCTGCAATACAACAGCTCTTCAAAACTAACCTCGCCCTTCTTGTCCATGGGTGTATCCGCCCAGTCGATGAATAACCAGTCGCCCGCTTGTCCCTCAAGCAGTCCGCGGCTGTTCCGACGCGACAATATCCACTGCATCATCGATTGCATGCGCGGATACATCAGGCGGATGAACTCCTTGTCGCCGGTGTACATGTAGTAATCGTACATACCCAGAAACCAATAGAACGAATAATCCATGATGGTGTTGATGTGCCCGCTCACGGGGTCCTTGCCGCGCAGCAGCATCAGCGTTCGTTGAACCGTGGGGTTGTCGTTCAGCAGATAGTAGTTCATCTGGAAACTCTGGTAGGCATCACCCGACCAGACCCAGCGGTCACGCTTGATTCCGTCGATGAAGAATTCGCGCGAAGTCAATTGCAACGTGTACGCCGCAACGTTCCAAATATGGTTGATCAGCGTATCGCTGCACTTGAACGAGCCCTTGTATACCAAGGGGTTGAATTCGTACTTCATATCCACACTTCCGATGGATCGATCCCCTTCCGTTTCAATGTAGAGGTAGCGGAAGGCTTTGGAATTCGTAAGCAACAACTCACTTGTCGTGTCTGATTCAACATCTACTACATCGAGCAATTCGCAATGTTGCGTATCCAGCGCTTCCTCCTTTGATTCCCCGTAGAAAACATGAATCTTGCCCGTGCCGGTCAAGCCGTGCAAATACGGAAATCCGAACGTTTCCTTCCCGAAATCGACCAACAAGCCGTTGTTCACTTTTACAGCTGTAACGGGCGACATGGGCAACGTCGGCAAATGGAACCTGGATGGTGCATTCTCAGACAAGTTGAAATTCCAACTTCCAGCAGGCATGTACGTTGTACCAGACTTGTCAGATGCCTTGCCCGATTCGTCAATCCATTCCTTATCTTCAAATGTCGTTTTCCAGGCAGGCCCCGTCTGAATGGTTTTTCCATCCACAAAAAGCGCAGGTACTCGGTCGAGGCAGAACACTTTGATGTTGAGTTGATGCTTTCCAGCCGGAATGACTAACGACGAAGGCATGCCCTGCTGAAACGTGCCATCCAACTTCACATTGTACTTGCCTTCAGCCTGAATCGAAATAGTCTCGTCTTCCGTCGGATTTACTTCGGTTGAAAACTCCACCATTGGATAATGCGTGTCCACCTTCCAAAACGGCGGAAAAAATGTTCCGCGTTGGGTGCGTCTGTTTTGGAGGTCGTTCCCCAACCAGATTTCGTAATCACCTGGGTACCAAATCCAAGTAGCGTTTTCTGCAACGAGCGACAGGCACGGCAGTGCCAAAAGCAAAGTCAAGAGAAGCTTTTTCATAAATGTCGATTATTAGGAGTTTTTTTGATGCAAATGAAAAAGACTTTGAAATTACAACGCATTCATCCAATCGGTCATGTTTTTAAAGACCTCTTCCTTAAACGGCTCATTGTGCAATTCATGGAACCCTCCCTCCCACAAAACCAATTTGCATGTATCTTTAAGCGGCCTTGCAAATTGAATGCTGCTGCTTGGAAATGCTATGGCATCGGCTGACCCGTGCATCAGCAATAAAGGCAGCGGAAACTCACCGGCATGGTCCAAATTGTATTTGCAAACCTGAAGTAACACCTTTCCCAATCCCACTGAAATCTTATCATGCACCAAGGGGTCCTTATTATATGCTTTAATGACATCCAGATCGTGTGAAATCGCATTTACATCCAATCCACTCGCAAGGGTCACTTTTGGAACCAAGGCACCCAACACTTTGGCCGCCAATACCTTGAATGGCTGTTGTTCAAGCGATGAATGCATGGCAGGACTAGTCACCAGGACGCCTTTTACATCGGGGTTCCGCTTCAATCCATAATGCAAAGCCAGTATACCACCCAAACTATGCCCATACAAAATCAACGGTAAACCGGGATAACGAATCGAAGCCTGTTTCAGCAATACATCCACATCCTGCATCAAGATTTCCATCGAATCTGCGTGCCCCTTCAAGCCTTCTGACTTGCCATGGCCCCTGATGTCCGCTGTAAACAGCGCATAGCCTTCTTTCGCAAAAGCCTCTGCCACATGAGTATACCGCCCTGAATGTTCTCCAATTCCATGCACCAAGCAAACCACCGCTTTTATGGGTGAAGTATCCGGTTCCCAACCCTGAGCAGACAGCGTCAGGCCATCGGTCGACTTCCAGTTTGATTCAATATGTTTCATTGAGCAAGTACGCTAAAATGATAAGTACCCGAAAGCACCTCAAATATAGCACAACCGGAATCCATCCGCATGAACTTGATGCCCTTTGCTTGGTTTGCCAGAACTTGACCCTCCATCACATCCGCTACTTTCGTTGCTGGAACATAAACCGTTGCTGAGCAGTTGGTAGGTATCGAAATATCCAGGGTAAATAAACCGTCTGCCTTTTTCCAGGAACTTGAAATCAGCCCACTTACTGAACGGTACGTGCCTTTTACCCAATTCAAATCACCGACCACCATCGGATGAATGATCATTTTTCGAAAACCCGCGCCTGTAGCATCTACACCTATTCCAACCAGATCGTTGAAAAACCACTCGATGATTTGCCCCGACATAAAGTGGTTTTGCGAACCGAAATTACCCACACTGGCATCCCATTTTTCGGTCAGCGAAGTGGCGCCATGCTTGATTTGATACCCATAACCCGGCTTTTCCGATTGGTTGTTCATATCGTAAATCAAATCAGAATGTCCCTCCATCGCCAACGCTTTCAGCAGAAACCGATAACCGACTTCACCTGAATTAAAAGCATTTCCACGGCCATGAATATCAGCAACCAGGGTATCCGCCAGCCTTTTCCGATTTTGCGGTTCAGCCATTCCAAAATACAAAGGCATGGCTTGCGTCGTATTGGAGCCGGTCGAATAGATTCCTCTTTCAGCATCATAGAATTTCGCATTGAACGCCTTTCGAATCTCAACTGATTTGCTTGTAAATTGCTGAACATCATCTTTCTTATCAAGCAATGCCGCCATTTGTGCCATCACCTGGTAATCATAGAAATAAATCACCGTGGCAGTAAAAGAAACCGGCGTCAATTGCGATCCCCATGCCGGTTTTGGGCCAATGTCATACCAATCCCCCAAACCTACATTCAATATATTATCCTTGGCCATTCCGTCCAAAAATTCGAGATACCGCTTCATGCGATCATAATACGTGCGAATCAACGAAACATCTCCCGAAAAAAGATATTGCTGCCAAGGAACGATGATGAACGAACTCCCCCATTCCGGTGAATTGCGAAAGCCGTTGTTCATTATTCCAGAACCTGCATGAAACAATTCAGGTGCAATGTTCGGAATAAAACCATCCTCCAACTGCCCATCGGACATATCGTTCATGCTTTTGCCGAACAAATTCATCAAATCAAAATTGTACCTCAACGAAGGCCCATTCAAATGATATTGCTCCAACCAACCCATTTTCTCCCGGGCCGGACAGTCGGTCATCACGCTCATCATATTGCTACGCTGGGCCCATCGTACCAAGGTATAAATCTGATTGAACAAATCGTTGGAGCACTGAAAAGTACCGATGGGTGTTGCTGAAGAGTGTACCACTTTCCCGTACAGTTCTTCCACTACCGGCAGAACCGTATCGCCCATCGCAGGACTCAATTCCACCTGCAGGAACCGGCAACCCTGGTAAAAGAACTTTGGAAACCAGGTAGCAGCCTCCTTCGAAGCCAATGTATATTGCCACCACGCCGGACGAATCCCATCCTGCGTGACAGAAGCCCGATCGACCGTTCCATCCACATTCAACAGTTCAGCAGGAATAATTCTCACTGCCGAACCCCTTGCCCCATGTATTCGAATCGAGGGCATCACCGAAGCATTCTGACCCAAGTCATAAACCCACAACCGTGGATTTAACTTGTTTACTTTTATAGGTGTCAATGTTTCTATGACCTTAACGGGTGGTGCCGCACAAGATAATCCCTTCAGATGGGCGCCCGTTTCCTGCAGCACAATAGCCGTAGTCCATCGATTATCCGCACGAAAACCTGTTTTATCCCAACCTTCCGGATAAAGCCGTGCATCAAAATCCTCACCACCATATTCGTTCATATATGTCACCGGGCCAGGTGAAACCTGCCAAGACGCATCTGTAATCAACTGTTTGACAGAACCATCTGAATACTCCAACTGCATTTGAGCTTTGGCTTTCAACTGCCCGTTGGAATTCAGAAATTTGACATATCGAACGGAATCGGGCTGAATATTATACATACCATTGCTCAGAAAAAGGCCAACCACATTCAAACCCTCCGAAATCTGTGAAGTTACATCGTAGCTGTCGTATAAAACCGTTTTCCGGTAATCCGACCACCCTGGAGCCAACACCTGATCACCCACTTTTCTGCCATTGATCGTCAATTCATACTGACCCAAACCGCATACATGCATCACTGCCCGCACCAACTTTTTTTCGACCACAAACTCCTTGCGCAACAGCATGGATGCATAGTTTGGATCACCAGGAGGTACTCTGTTCGCTCGCATTTCCTGCAAGTCCCGACTCAAGTTGAAATCAGATCGGGCCGACTGATAATTATGAGCAAATTTTTCTGCACCAACAGCTGAAATCCACTTGGCATTCCAATCGCTTTCATTCAGCATTCCGGCAATCCAAAACGCATCCGAACTCCAATCAGATAGACGCCCGCGTTCATCCCAAATCCGAACTTTCCAGTAGCAGGACATGCTCGAAACCAAGGGTTTACCAACATACCGGATTTGCCCCATATTATCGGAACGTACTTTTCCAGAATTCCACAAATCACCTTTGTCTTGTCGAAGCAATTCAGGCGTAGATGCGACCAAAACCTGATAAGCCGTCTGTTTTACAGCCCGTGCTTCCGAATTCGTTTGAATTGTCCAACTCAAAACGGGCTCCTTGACATCTATTCCGACCGGGTTTTCCCAAAAACCACAACGCAAATCGACGGGTACCGTAGCACCTGAAACATAAATCAGACTAAAACAAAAGAAAAAAATTAACAGATACCGTATGTTCATAAAACACTCCTTTTAAATGCAAGTCCTAATTTAAAAAAATTTACCCTATTTTTCTATGTCCGGTTCAAAAAAGACCCACTGAATGGCAGGATTCAACTTCCTCAGTTCCACCTCACAAGCATTGATATTGTGAACCATCAGCAAAGCCGTGTCCGTATATGCCATCTTCGCCTTAACCGCCACCATGACCTGAGCTCCCAACTGCAACGTTATCAGATTCAAAACCTCTTCTATTTCCGGCCTGTTATTCAGACAAGCCTCAATGGCTGAAATCGTTTCTTCATCGGCACTCTGCCCGATTAGCAAACCCTTCACTTTCACAGCAATGAAAATGGACACGACAATCAACAAAGTCCCGATTCCGATACTCCCGATGGCGTCATAAACGGGGTTTCCGGTAATCATGGAAAGTACCACAGAAAGCAAGGCGAAAGAAAGACCCAACAATGCTGCTACGTCCTCACCCACAACCACGACCAATTCACTTTGACGGGTTGTCTTCAGCCACTGCCAAAACGATTTTGTGCGTTTCAATCCATGGACTTGTTTCAAACATCCAAGCAACGATGCACCCTCGAGCACCATGCTCAAAGCCAAAACCACAATGGCGATGTACGGCCGCTGAAGTCCTTCATGCGTACTCAATTTATGGATGCCCTCATACATCGAAAACAAGCCCCCCATGCTGAAAAGCATCAAAGCAACGATGAAGGACCAGAAATAAATGGCTTTCCCGTACCCCAACGGATGCTTGGGATCCGGAAGTTTCTTCGAAGCGCTCAACCCCAGAAACAGCAAACCTTGGTTGCCGCAGTCGGCAAAAGAATGGATGGATTCAGCCAACATGGCACCTGAACCCGTAACCACCGCCGCTGCTGTTTTTGTTACTGCGATGCCAAAATTAGCCAATAAGGCAAAAAGTATAGATTTAACGGATGCGTCCTGTTTTGACATAAAATTATTTTTTTCGAACCGGAATCCATATTTCCTCTTCCGAGTCCTCGCTGTCAGAACTGTATTTCTCCCCCATCACAGCTAAATGAGGCCGATCATCCAGTTCTACATCAGCATTGGGCAACCACTCATGAAAAATAAATTGGTAGGTTTCAGGAGCCTTTTTGTAACTTCCTTTGTGAGTAAAAACAGCATACAACCCCTTCGGCACAATTTGAGTCTCAAAAACTTCAGGCACGTCACCAAAATCGGCCACTTCAACTGCCGCCCATTTCTGAAAAATAGTCTTTTCATCGTACTCTTTATAAAAATTCCGACGATACACTTCCACCGAGTACATTTCAGAACCCAATTGATTGGTTATCAGATGTTTTATCGGCATGAAACTATGCCACAAATCATATGTTTTCAAATCAGCAAAACACATATTCATCCGTTTGCCGACCAATATCTTTTCTTTAAGTTCTTCAAATCTTGGTTCCATCATTTCATTTTAAAACTTTTTGCCTTCAGGCTCATCACTTCAAGCATGAAATCCTTGACTTCCAGGGGCAATTGTTCAATCTGCCAGTCCCTCTCGTCATTCATGGATTTTCCGGCGCAATTTACGGTTTTTAATGCATATAACGCTCCTCCCATCGAATGATCCGCCATATGCGCCGTTGCTACGGCATGACCAGCAGCACGCACCAAAGCAATCTGAACAGGGTCGGTCAGTTCCCTTGCCAAGGCCAACATATCGACTGAAGCCTTCCGTGCATCACCAACGGATGCTGAGCCACCTATCCACGCTTTTCCTACCCTGAGAGCCTCCAAAATCCGTTCCTCCGGCATTGGACCAAAAAGATCCAATACGTGTTCCACACAAGCACACCCCCATGCCAACAGCAACCGGTGTTGCTCCAATTTCAACGGACCACCTCGATGCTCCGCCACAAACCTTTTGTCTCGCATGGTTATTGATTCTTCATTTAAATACAATTATTTTTTGCCAGCCTTTGACTTTTTTACGCTCTTTCTACGCCATTTGACAGCAAAAACGATAACTATTATCAATAGTACAAAGGACCACAAAGAAAAAATCCAAAGAACGAATTGAACAAGGGTTTGCCAACCTTTATTGAACGCCATTTTAACCCGTTCCGAAAACTTATCCTGAGGTTCTTGTTTGTATACAAACTCTTTCACTTTATACAAATTGATATCCAGTGTACTAAAAGCCACCTGGTCGTTCAGAAACTTCAGCCGCCCTTCCCTGCTTTCAATCTCTTCCTGAATCACTCGAATCTGCTCTTCAATGGCCAATATATCCCTTACAGTTGAAGCCTTGGCCAGCAATTCTTTATAGCGTTTCAGATAAACCTGTTTGTTGGCAAGTCGCGTTTCAATATCCACGAATTCTTCCGTAACATCCCTAGCTTCAATATTCTTACTTCTGACATCATCCTTTCCGTTTTCCAAAGCTTCCAGCATTTTGTCAAAGTTGGCTGCCGAAATTCGCACTTTCAAATCGTATGAAATCCGATCATCATCATTTTGCAGATATTCATTGTCGATATAACCGCCCAGTGACTTCACCAAAGCATCTACACCCTTCTTGCAGGACGCCATATCCTTTGTTCGGATGGAAATGCTACCGTCCCTTATTATCTTCTTTTTATCTACAACCGTATTGGTTGCAGGCGCGGCTGCCGAATTCGATTCATCGCCTTCTTTAGGTTCATCCGTTATCACCGGTGGTGTGAAATTGAGACTGGTTTTAATCGGAAGGTCGCTAAGCACTGTTTTTTCATCCATTTCTCTTTTGGAATTGCAGGAAAAAAATAACAATGCGATTCCTAAAAAAGTAATTAAATAAGTGTTTTTCATGATCTTTGAAATTATTGGAATTTAATTTTGATTCGATTTATTATTATTAATTCGTCTGAAAAACAGAAACAGCCCAACCGTAGCCGTCAATACTGCGCCCCCCATTCCGAAATTCAACGTTAGAAAAATCAATGCCACATTGTCGAACACATAGCCGATACCACCAAGAACACAAATTATCCCATTGCAAATAAGTGCAATGCTAATCACTTTTTCCAATCGGTTCCCTGAAAACACTGGAGCCATGAAAAAGCAGGCAAGACTGAAGAACAACGTCCAACCGACCAAATTGATTCCGGCAATACCAGAAGTAGGATTGGATTGGATGAATTGCGCCAAACCGTCCAACTGTCCCTTATCGATGCTCAACCGAACGGAAGAAATCTGGATGAAATAGTCCATGCAAACACAAACGGTAAACAAGGAGGCAAAGCCAATGGCAATGCTTCCAAATAGCTTCTTTTCCGTAGGTGCAACATCATTTACAGCAAAAAACAGAACCAAAAACGCAGGTGCAAAAACCAGCATCATGAACTGTGCCACATACTTGAAAGTCTGATTATACGTGAATGAATAGCCAACAAAGTCAGATATATTGGTCCATTGAAAAGGTGGATTCACTAAAAAAATCGCAACAAAACAAATCATCCACACCACAAACGTAGCGATGCAAATCAATGCTGCCCAGTATCCGATTGTAACCGATGTTTTTGTCATAAGCTTCTAAATTTATTCAACACATTCATTGCCCTTAATGTCACCCACTTAGAATTTTCACCCTTCACTTCGACATTAAAAAGCATTCTTCCGTTATAAGAATTCTCCAATATCCACCGATGATCCGGATTTTGTTTCATCTGTATTTTTTCGATGGCACTTTTCATACGTAAATCCTTACAACCTAAATTCGTTAGGATTTCCAGTATATCGAGGGCATCCGACTGATACATCAGCGGGAAACCAAACTTCAGCCAACCAGGTTTTGAAACATGCTCCAAATCATGGCTCTTTTTATAAATATGGTGGATCAGCATAAACTCCGTCAGTTCTTGGACTTTGAAGTTGACAGATTCAGATCTGAATTCTACAGGCACGACCGCTAATGCTTTCAATGCTTTTGCGACCCCCATTAGGCAGGTATGCTTTCCCCAGCAGCCTTGAAACCGCTCATATGGCCACGCTTTTGGGACAACTCCCATCCCATCGTCACAGCGCTGATAGCTGCAAATCCAATCAATACTCTTTTGAACCCTCACATCATCGATAAAGCCCAATTTGATAAGGCTGAACACCATATTCCCTGTCAAACAAGGAATCACTTCACTGTGTCTGCCTCCCAGATCCTTACTACTGCCGTGTACCGAAAAACCATATCCCGACCTAATAAAAGAATGAGTCAAAATGAATTCACACGCCTTCTTGATGCGCTCATCAGTTGAATCAGCACCCAATTCCGCCAATATGATCAATTGCCAAACCGTTCCTTTGTATTTGTCCAAATAAAACCGATTTTCTTCACCCCAATAACCACCTTCCTGCTGCTGATCAAGTATTTTTGGAACGAGACCAGTTGTCATGATTTCTTTTTTCGATTCGACGACTTCAGGATGGTTCGCACCGAACCCGAGCAACTTTGTTTGCGTAAAATAACGCACCGATGGATTGCTTTTTTCCAATAGCCAGTTCAGCGTTGCATCATCAATCATTTCTGAAATCATAAAGAATTTCTCCTATTTAGTCATTTTTTATTGATTTCCTCCAATACCTCATAAACAATCGGACAGGTCTCCGCATTCTTCATGGACAAATTGTAAATCTGGTAGAACCGCTTCCGGTCCGTATGCGGATACTCTCGGCAAGCTTTTGGCCTCGACTCATAAATGGTGCACTGATTATCATCTGCCAGAAAAGGACAAGGCATCGACTTGAACACCCGGTCACCGTCTTCATCAATGTGAAAATACTGAGTAATCACATCCGTCGATTTCATACGCAAAGCCTTGGCAATCCGTTCCACATCCTTTTCCTCAATGCGGGGCCCCAACTCCTTGCAGCATCTGGCACATTGCAGACAATCAATAGCCTTTGAATATTTATCATGCAGCGCATGCACCAACAGATCCATGCCTTCCAGCTTTTTCTTGTTCTTGGCCAAGTAACGCTTCCACTTTGGAGCAGCCTTGCCTGCCAACAATGGCAACGAGTTATATTCTAAAGGTTTAATCATTCTTCATTACTAATTTCCAAAGCTTTCATCTTGGTCAAATCCAACTTCATTTTTTTATCATTCACAACCAGTTCGACAACCTCAGGAGAAAAAGACCAGTCGATAGAATCCATATTTGCCAACCCTGTCTGTGAAGGGATCACCCAGACTCGAATCATTGGCATCACGACAATTAGGCACACACTTTCTATTACATCCTGCAAAAATAATTACTGACGACCAGAAATTCAAGAGCTTAAACACTTCATAATACAACGTTCCTTATCAATTTTGAGATCGAATGACGCACACCCGGTGACAAGGTTTCCATATATTGTTCCTGCGTCAGCAACAAAATTTCATTAAACAAATCAGGATGCTTTTTAGAAATCTTGAGAATCAATTGAATAGCGTTCCATCGTACAGAAGGTTGCTTGTGAATCTTTTCCCAAACATCTACTCACAGACTAAAGATGTGGCCCTCGTATTCTTCTTCCAACTCCATCTTATACAATATTTTAAACAGTTCACGCTGTTGTCCGTCCCTCAAAGTAGGCAGAATGTCAATGATTTTACTGACAGAACCCTGAACGCGTAGGTCGTTATCCTTCATTACACTCCACAATAACCAGGATGCCCGCCAAGAATAGGGCTGTTTATCGGAAACTGCCAATTGAATTGCTTCCTCAAATGCCTCCGGATGTGTCTCCATAAAGGCAATCATCCCTTCCTTGTAGGAATGTGTCAGAATATGTTCCAGTTTAGTTTCCAAAATATCATTCTTTTATATCCAAACTTCATCACAACCATAAAGTCATCCAGCAACTATTTTTCACTATACTCCTCATCAGCTTGATGGGCGAGTATTTTTAATCCAATCAGGAATGGAGTCCGGTCTACGGACATAAGCGATTACATCACGTCCCGATGAAAAAGCTTGCTCTACAAACAAAGAGCCGGTTTTACCATTTGCTCCAAATTCACGCTATTCTGAGAATTCAGAACTGCTGAAAACAACAGGCAAAGAGCCAGCATATAAGCCTTCATTTCTTGTTCTTGGAAATGTCTATTGTTTGAATGACACTGCTCTTTGTCATAATGTTAAAAGTATACGTTTTATTTTTCATGCACATCAGTATTTCCATATCCACTTTGTCATCAAAATCCAGATTCAAGAGCAACTCCTTTCCTTAACCTAAACCAATATAACCATAACCATAAAGCGTCGTTTCGTTCCTTACATTAAAACTGCAAACCTCAGCACTGTATTCAAGAGGTACGTCCAGAGAAAATTGGTTGTCCTTATTGAAATTGACCACATTACCTGACAACTTGGCAATACCAACCTTGACTTTAGGAGCAGGTAGCAAATCCTTATCATTCTGACAACAAGCACAAGAATAGAATAACGCAAAAAAAGTAGTCAACAGCATTAGCTTCGTAAATGATACGACTTTATTCATTGCATTAATGTGATTGGGGTTGTGTTATAGCGGTATAAGCAAAGTAGCAATGATATGACTTATTAAACCAAGTAATACAAACACATGGAATATGGAGTGTACAAATTCATGTTTGGCCAATGCGTAGAAAAACGAACCAACAATATAGAATATACCACCAGCACCCATCCAATATAGAACATCTACGCAATCTTCTGCTTTGGCAATTTCAATCAAGGGTTTGACAGCAATGAAAAGGGACAAGCCCATCAGCACATACGAAGCCGTTTTAAGATTGCTGTTCGTTTTAAGTTTGCGAAAATTCAAACCCAAACCGACCAAAGCAAAAATCCAGATGAAAGTAAATAGCCCCCACCCCCACAAACCACTATTTCGCAATAAAATCAAGGTGACAGGTGAAAAACTTGCAGCAATAAGAACATAGATGCTTCCATGGTCAAAATGGCGCAAAAAACTTTTTATTTTTGGATCCTGAATATAGTGGTAAATAGTTGATGCCAGCATGCAAACAATCATTCCGAACCCATAAATGGCATTTGCCACAATAGCCCACCCATTATCTGCTGATATAGACCTGTATATCAATACAATAGTAGTGACAACTGCAACAAGAACTCCAAAAGCATGAGTCAGGTAATTCGCCTTTTCTTCACGCCTGCTATATAATTTAGAATTTTCCATAACTTGATTCTATTCGTAATTTTCATACTCATAGCGATATTCATTCACTATGTTTTTTCCAGTACGAAAGTTATGGGTTTTATTTTTAATAATGTAGCCTTCTTTTTTATAGGTATACGATTCCTCAGCAGTTATTTCTCCAAGTTTTTCAGTCAGGATTCATTTTATAGTAACCTATTCTAAATCATTGTATTCAAACGTACAGTCTTCCAACAATTTTCCCCTTTCAAACTGGGCATCTTACTTTAGACGACCATTACCATCTTATTTATTTAGGGTCTGCTGTTAAACCCCTATATATTTGAATATTACCAGATTATAGCGATATTTGTGCAACCAAGTGCAAGCAAAAATGGCAAAAGCTCAAAAAAACCGTGCATCCAAACAACCGTATGTCAGCACCGAACAATTGACCCTCACAGGATTCGAGACTCCATTCTCCCATACGCTACGACCAGACAACCGCTGGATAGCGCTTTCTCACCAGATCCCCTGGGATTCTTTGGTGAGCATATACAACTCCGAAATGAACAATGACCGGACGGGCGCAGGCGGGATAAACCCCAGAGTCGTTCTTGGAGCCTTGATCATTAAGCATATCTGCAACTTGAGCGACCGTGAAACGGTTCTTCAGATTCAGGAAAACATGTATATGCAGTACTTCATCGGCTACAGTTCCTTCAGCGACCAGGAGCCCTTCGATGCGTCCCTTTTTGTTGACATCCGCAAGCGTTTGGGGCTGACTCAGTTGAATGCCCTGAACGAAAAGATTGTAGAGCTTTCGAGGGCGAAGCATGTCGTGACCGATGATGATGAAGATTCCAAGTCCTCCAACTCCGGCGTTGCCGTCACCTCGGATGTGCCGAAGGAGGCCTGTGTGGAAGTCACCCACAAGGGCAAACTCATCGTGGATGCAACGGCCTGTCCCCAAGATATAGCATACCCGACAGATTTGAACTTGCTGAACGATGCTCGCATGAAATCCGAGGAACTCATTGATTTCTTGTACACACCCGAGTTGCACGGCAAGAAGCCCCGGACATACCGCGAGGTGGCGCGCAAGCGTTATCTTCAGACGGCACAGAAGAAAAAGAAATCCAAGAAGGTGGTCCGTTCTGCCCTTCGAAAACAACTGAATTATCTTGGTCGCAACCTCCGTTCCATTGACAAGCTTCTTGATGCGTTCGGTTTCATGCCGTTTGACGCGCACCAATGCAAGTACATGTTTGTGATACGAACCCTTTATGACCAGCAGAAACAGATGTATGACAGCCAGGTCCACAGCATCGAAGACCGTATTGTGAGCATCCACCAACCTCATGTCCGTCCCATCGTTCGTGGAAAAACCACGGCAGATGTTGAGTTTGGTGCCAAAATACAAGTCAGCCTGATGGATGGATACGCATTCCTTGACGATCTCTCGTGGGATGCCTTCAACGAGGGCACCAGACTTATTTCATCGGTGGAGAAATACAAGGCCAGTTTTGGGTATTACCCCCAGATGGTCGCCGCCGACAAGATATACTGCAACCGAGAGAACAGACGGAAACTCAAGGAACTTGGCATTGAGCTCAGGGCCAAGGCCTTGGGAAGGCCCAGGGCGGTGGATGAGAAACACGTAAGTCCGGGCGAAAGAAACCAAATAGAGGGCAAGTTTGGCCAGGCCAAGACCGCATACGGAATGGACCGTATCCGCGCAAGGCTTAGAGAAACGAGCGAATCCTGGATAGCCGCAATCATATTGGTACTCAACCTGGTCAGACTGGCCAGGGTAGTACCGTATGCTCTCTTGATAAGGATTATGACTTATTCAGCAAAGGATACCCGGATGCTGTGGAGATTATTAATGAGATTTATTCAAACACGGTTAGGTAAGCCAAGCACCATGAATAACGAGATGGTTTGGCGGCTGACATAACCAGCAGACCCTATTTATGTTCTATGTTCGAAACACTTTTTCATTTTTAACTCGAACGATAATCAATTCTTACAAAGTGAAGAATGCTCTCCGGTCCCATATTAGATACTTTTCCCCTGAAGTCTCGAGTTCCACAACATTCGGATGTCTTAACAAATTTGAAAAAGCTCTTAACCAAATTTAGCTACTTAATTTTAGGTTGTGCGATTCTTTAATTACGTATAACGGGTAGCTTGGCCGCGTGCGCCTTCAGGCGCATGTGGCTTCGCTGGTGTTAGGGGCAGCTAATTCGAATATTCGCATCGTCCATCGGTAGCGCTATATTGCTCATCCTCAGGACGATTCTTGTTATTTTTGTTTGTCGATATGGAAATCAGAGATTCCCATCGTCGTGTGTATTCACATCAGTCACAAAAATCATTTGGCATTCAAATATACTTATCAGCATACGTTAAATTGTCAGATGCAAACAATATCCAACAATGTTAATCAATTGAGCAACTTTATTCATATCTTTCCAACATGGTATGAATATTCTTTAGAACACCTGCTTTTAACAAATTCTATGACTTGCTTAACACACGAGCCCAAAAGAAGGTGGATTATGTTCTCGATCAGATTCGCAATGAAAGAAATAGTAGCACGAAATTTGTAAAGCACCTAGTCAACACTGACTTTTATGAAATGCGAATATCTGTGGACAATGAATACAGGGTCATTATCTTTGCTATTGACAACGATAACATAGTCAATGCGAATGATATTTTCCTGCTAAATGGCTTTATCAAAAAATCAACCGCTGATTAAGACAATCAAATCGCGATAGCACAAAAAATTATGGAGGACAATTTATGAATACAATAGATAGAACAAAATTGAACCTAGAAAAGATCAGAAAATATCCTACTTTTAACGATCATCTTGACGAAAAATACGGTAAGGTTGGAACTGCATCTCGTGAGAAATTTACAAAAGAGGCTCAAGCTTATTATAATGGCCAATTAATCGAGGAGGCTCGGAAAAACGCACATCTTACTCAAGAAGAACTTGCCAATCGTGTGGGATCAAACAAATCCTACATTTCTCGTGTCGAGAATGGTAAAACCGAACCAAGGGTCTCAACCTTCTATCGTATTGCAGCTGCTTTGGGTTTATCTGTCGAACTTAATCCATTCAAAGTCTAGGCCCAACCAAAAATCGGATATTTGCTGAACTTGAATATTTTCATTCTCCATCGTCCGGCCAAAACCCCACGCTCATTTCTTTCTTTGTATCACGATTGCAGGGACCAAAAGCTCGCGTTTCTTTAGCTACCCGTTAGGCGTAGTACTTTTTATTCGTTGAATTTTACTTTATGTTCTCTTTATGCTTGTATATCAATTATTTGAGAATGCAAGGTAGAGTTTGGCTACCTGTTCGTAACGGAACAGGTTATGGGTATGGTTGATCAGACTACTCTTATTCCAAAATCTTAAGTTCAATATCTCCCAATTCAGCTGCAGTATCCGAATAAGAAGAATAATAGCTGCCGATAATCTCTTTTGTCAGACTGAGACACCAGAGATCAACAACAGCATCCTTCATCCCCTGCACAGAGGTTCTTTCAAGTATTGCTTTATGAAAAATAATCATATCCCCATACCGATTGATCATCAAGCGTTTCACATCCATAGAATCTGTAGCCAGATAAAATTTCACATCAGAGCATGTTTCGATTTTTTGATCCATAAACCTCAGATAATCGTCAATCTCATTTTTCTGAATGGACCTCTTATTATCTGTCCGCCGGATATGTATGCCAAAAACATTCTCTGAATATTGTGATCTCAATCCATTTATCTGTTCCTGAAGTTCTTTAGTCGGCACAAACAACTCTTTCAATGAATAACAATTAGCAACAAAGCCTCCTGAAATAATGTAAATATGGCCCTGAAGTTTTTCAATTTTACTATCATCCATACATTTATTATCAACAATTTGTTTGTCAAATATAAATTTCCTTATTATACCTGGGATATAAAAATTTAGTTTTCGGTCAAGCGCCAGATAAAAATCCGAACGAGAATACGGTTTTACGGACACGCCATCCACAAGAACAGGCTGAAATAAATCTGAAAAATCTGCGAAACATTCTCTATTCTCATTCCAATAGACAGAAATCGGACAGCCTAACTTTTTTGCAATATACACGCTAGACGCCATTGCACGCATCCGGTTGCACAATCCGCCAAGTGGAACAAAAGTTATTGAGTTTTCTTTCATATGTAAATTAATAATGATGGGGGCTTAAATATTATCAATCGAAACACGAACAAAATCAGCCGGTAATCCCGTCAAGCCTGAAATCTGCTCAATCGACAAACCCTTGGGATATTCACCTTCAGATTTAGCAATCCTTCGTAGAAATCACGAGATCGTTTGATATCCGCTACAGTAATCAACGGACAAATGAATTTCATGGTTTTAATACTTAAATGATTGCAGAAATGTTAATAAATGCGATTCAAGTATTACGCCTAACGGGTAGGGCGCGGGCGGAACGAAGGCGTATTTCGCCTGAGTGGCAGCCTGTGGCTTAGTTGGTGTTGCACTAAATCCTGCTTCCGCAGGATAGCTTAAGATTTGTGTTTCTCAGACTTTTAGAGTAACATGGTACTGAACGGGAGTGTGAGCTCCTAAAAAAGAACAAGATTTCCAATTCTTAACATTC
>Ga0209429_10000233_pt1 | contig 39984 bp, 29 predicted proteins | sample BarGraNGADG00212_3_FD_184493 | JGI IMG/M metagenome (GOLD analysis project Ga0209429, IMG submission 184493) | Arctic peat soil microbial communities from Barrow, Alaska - Barrow Graham LP Ref core NGADG0004-212 (SPAdes) (version 2) | ecosystem: Environmental > Terrestrial > Soil > Wetlands >... | reverse complement strand
ATCCCACAGGAATATATTAATTTTGTACAGGAACAAATCAACAATAGACCAAGAAAAAGATTCAATTACGAATCACCTAATTTTATGTTTAATCAAAAAGTTGCATTATCAACTTGAATTTTGCTTATTCGAATATGCCATTTCTGAATTAAATGGTGATGCTTCATATTCTAATGACCAAAAATGATAAAATAAGTGTTTCTCCATAATATTAAATTTTTAAAGTGTTAGATATTGAAGTGTAAAATTATTTTTATTAATCAAGCAAAGAAATCAAATCTTTTTTCATATCATCATCAATATCTCTGTAACGAGCAAATGCTTTGCTCCCTTCTTTGTGGCCGGACAATGCACTAACTAGGTTAGGGTCTTTTACTTTCTTATATAAGTTACCAACAAATGTTCGTCGTGCAAGATGACTACTTGCGATTTCATTGATTGGTTTTTTTCTTCTTCTCCTGGAGTGGGATTGACTAATGATTCTATAATATATTGCTTAGTTAATCGAGTTCTGAATGCAATTTGAATAAAATTCTTTGTTTAGGAGTTTTAAGTAGTTGAATGATTCCTTTAAGTCTTTAGTGTTCAGCATTCTACTGAAATTAAAATTCATTTTAAAGCAGGAAAATAAACTCCTAGCTAATAATTCAAATCTGGAATTAAGATTTATTTGTAACTTAATCATGTTTCGAAAAATGAGACATTGAAAACGTTGCCATAATCTTATGGATGTTTCGATTGCAAATATATAAAACATTTTAAATTTGACCAATTTATGAGTTAGTAGAAACAAACATTGAAGAAGATAAAAATACCGTTATCTACAAAAAAATATTTTTGTAGATAACGGTATTTTTGACAATTAAATTTTTAATTTGTAGGAGGGTAATTTGCTGTTATTTTCTTAAATCAAAAATAACATTGTAGGTCAAATGGATTTAATATATATCCTTCCAAGCAGCTGCCATTAATTCGGCATGCTCAGTTTGTTTGACCTTTATGTATTTGAGAAAAGACTTTTCTGTTTTATGTCCAGTAATACTCATGATTGTAAGTGAAGGAATCTTTCGCTTATACATATTTGTGGCAAAAGAACGCCGTCCGGTATGACTTGTGATTAAATCGCATTTTGGCAAGCGTTCAGTGGTAAGTTTGCCAGCATAAGTACTTGTGAAGTTTTCCAGCTGAGTTATTCCAGCTTTTTTAGCCACTTCTTTAATGTATTCATTGAATTTTTGATTAGAGATTGGTTCAGGCATTATGTATTTGTACTTTTGTAAAATTTCGAGGACTACCGGATGCAAAGGAATCGTAATTTTATTGCCTGTTTTCTGCTGACGAAATGTAATAGTATTATCACGAATATCTGTTTTGCTAATCTTTGCGAGGTCAGAAAAACGGCATCCTGTCCATGCCAACAATAGAAACCAATCTCGTACTTTTTCAAGATAAATTGTATTAGAAAAATCGAAATCTTTTAATTGACCAAGTTCAATTTCGTTTAAATACACGTTGTCGATATCTTCTGTAAAAACATGAAAAACCCTATGATCTGACTTTGCAATCAAATCTTTAGGTGCATCGTTTAGCATCACTTTTAGAATCTTAACATGTTTACCTACACTGTTTAGGGTAAAACTTTTTTTAATTAATACTGGTTTGCCATTTTTATCAAAAACTAGATTACCCTTTTCAGTCTTTTGAATAGGATTTTGTAAGTAAACTACAAAGTTATCATAAAACTGTCTGTTGATTTCATTGAATTGGAAATCAGGTCTATTTGAGATTTTGGAAAATGCAATAATGTGCTTTTGGGTTGCCTTGTATTGTTGAAGGTTATTAGGTGTAAGCAAACGGCCAGTTTCTTTATTCCGACGTTCGGACGCTTGTTTAATGAAATCTTCAATATATGATAAGAGGGTTTGCTCCTGAATTTCTTCAACTTTAGGAGGCAAGTATTTCTGAGGGTTATTAAATTTATCAATCAGGGTTTCAAGCCATTTATTGTTAATATCAGTCCTGTCAGTCGAAACAAAGGCATTAGAAATGATATTTGATAATTCATCGATTTTAGACTGAAGTTTTGTCAATTGTACTTGCTCAGGTGTTGCATAACGTGGAATAATTATACATCCTTTTTCTTTATTCCAACGCTCAGGATTTACATAAATTCCTGTTTTTGAACGCAAATCAATTTTACCATGAAAAAATCTTATTAGAATTTCTCCCTTCCCAATTGTTTTATCTACTTTTGTAGAAACTCTTAATTGAACAGTTGCCATTTCCTTTATATCTTAAGAATTATACAACAAAGAAACAAATAATAATTGGCATTACAAATATTTTTGCCGACATTTTGCCGACTTATTTGTGACCTGAAGAAATCTCATGAAATTTAGAAAAGTTGTAATTCAAACATATTGTTTATATATACAGCATATTATATATAAATTGAAAATGTCTTGTTTCAGTCCGTTTCATGAAATTTCATTCAGGCAGTCCCGTCCGGACCGCAAAAAAGCAATTCATCAATGAGTTGCTTTTTTCGTTTTACCTTTTCTGTTATTTTTGAAATTTGACCTTATTTAATATCCAAATTGATGATAAAAATATCGTTCTTCGATAAAAATGTTATCTTTGCAATCTGCTTACTTTAAAAATGAAATTAGAATGAAGGGAAATGATAATACGGCAGTTCTTTTAATTCACTGTCCAGATAGACCCGGTATTTTGGCAGTAGTTACTGAATTTATCAATGAACATAAAGGAAATATCCTGTATTTGGATCAATATGTGAACCGCGAAGAAAAAGTTTTCTTTATGCGTGTAAAATGGGAACTCGATATGTTTCAGATTCCCAAAGAAAAGATAGAGGATTATTTTGAGACGTTGATTGCAGGTCGCTTTAGTATGATTTTCAGACTTTACTTTTCGGATACTAAACCTCGCATGACTATTTTTGTTTCTAAAATGTCGCACTGTCTGTATGATCTATTGGCTCGTTATGCTTCTGACGAATGGCACGTGGAGATTCCGCTGATTATAAGCAACCATCCCGATATGGAAAGTGTAGCCAGGCGTTTTGGTATTGAATATCATGTATTTCCCATTACCAACGAAAACAAGGTTGAACAAGAAGCCAAACAACTGTCTCTGCTTAAAAAACATGGAATTACTTTTTGCGTTTTAGCACGTTATATGCAAGTACTTTCACCCGATTTTATTGAACATTATCCCGATCACATTATCAATATTCACCATTCATTTTTACCTGCTTTTGCCGGTGCAAAACCCTATCATGCAGCACATGAACGTGGAGTAAAAGTGATCGGTGCTACCAGTCACTATGTAACAAGCGATTTGGATGCGGGACCGATTATCGACCAGGATGTAACGCATATTTCGCACAAAGATACCGTGGAAGAATTGATAAAAAAAGGGCGCGATTTGGAAAAAATTGTGCTTTCGCATGCAGTAGAAAAACATATTGAACGAAAAATTCTGGCATATAAAAATAGAACAGTCGTTTTTCAATAGGTTTGATTGTTCCTTGTTTGTGTTCAATGTTTGGCGTTTGAAGAGTTTTTATATCATTATATTCTTTTTCATTTGTAAATTGTAAATGAATAAATTGTAAATAATATTATGGAAGTAACACGATTATTTGATTTACTGGATAATTATTTAGAAAAATATCCGAATCAAGATGCCGCTCTGGCTTGCAAGCGCGATGGTGCATGGCGAAAATTCAGCATTCAGGAATATGTTGAACGAACAAACAACATGAGTTATGGCATGTTGAAATTGGGCATTAAACCCGGTGACAAAGTGGGTATAGTTAGCGGCAATCGTCCTGAATGGAATATGCTCGACTTTGCAGCCATGCAAATCGGTGCTATTTCCGTCCCTATTTATCCTACCATTAGTCAGGACGATTATCGACATATACTGAATCATGCCGAAATGAAAATGATTTTTATCGAAGGAAAAGAATTAGGAAACAAACTCAAGCCTATTTTTCTGGAAACCAAAACATTAAAACATATTTTTACTTTTGTTAATCAAGAAAACGATTACCAGTATCTCGACCAATTGATTGAAACCGGTAAAAATAATCCTCAACCCGAAAAACTCGCCAAACTGAAAGCCGCAGTCAAACCCAACGACATGGCAACTATCATTTACACTTCGGGAACAACCGGAAATCAGAAAGGTGTAATGCTTTCGCATAGTAATATCCTCGAAAACGTCAAACATTTATCTATTATACCTTCAAAATGGAACAACAAAGCCTTGAGTTTTTTGCCGCTTTGTCATGCTTATGAACGAATGTTGGTGTATTTGTATCAATATTTGGGTATGTCGGTTTATTATGCCGAAAGTTTGGCCACTATAGCCGAAAACATAAAAGAAGTAAACCCTACCATGATGTCGTGCGTTCCACGGTTACTCGAGAAAATATACGACAAACTTTATCTTTCAGGCAAAAAATTACCATTTGTGAGCAAAATGATTTATTACTGGGCATTCAATTTAGCTACAAAATACCAATTGGAAGGCATGAGCAAGTCTTATCAATTGAAACATAAATTGGCTGAAAAACTCATCTATTCAAAATGGAGAGCAGCAATAGGTGGTAACTTCGACATAGTTGTTTCGGGTGGTTCTGCCATTCAACCGCATATTGCATCGTTCTTCTCAGCTATCGGGATGCCCGTTTTCGAAGGATATGGATTAAGTGAAACTTCCCCGGTAATATGTGTACATCAACGCGTTAAACACGGAAGACAATTTGGAACAGTAGGATTACCACTTCAGGGAGTAGAAGTAAAATTAGGCGAGCGCGATGAAATTATTTGCCGTGGTCACAATGTTATGTTGGGTTATTACAAAGATCCTGAACTGACAGCACAAGTAATTGATACTGACGGTTGGTTCCACACCGGCGATACAGGCAAATTTACTCCCGAAGGGCAATTAATCATTACCGGACGTTTGAAAAGCATTTTCAAAACTTCATTCGGGAAATATGTAAATCCACAAGCCATTGAGTCAAAATTTACTGAATCACCATTTATCGAAAATATGATTGTATTAGGTGAAAACAAAAAATTTGCTGCGGCACTTTTATCACCCGATTTTGTATATCTGAAATCATGGTGTGCAATACACAAAATTAAATATACACCAAATTTGGAAATGATAGAAAATGAGCATGTTATAAGACGTTTTAAAGAAGAAGTAAAACATTATAATCAGTTCTTTGGCGATTTTGAGCAAATCAAACGCTATCAACTTGTTCCAGACGAATGGACTGCTGCAGATGGTTTTCTCTCTCCAACCCTCAAGATCAAACGCAATGTAATTGAAGAACATTACGCGGATAAAATAGAGAAACTGTTTCAATAAATTCCTGTAGATAAACAAAGAGACAGAAGTTACAGACTAAAATAAGAAGCAGAGCTACTATTAGTTGCCCTGCTTTTTTGTTGCAAATATTCCTAAATTGTCAATTGTCAACTGTCGATTAACTCGTATCTTTGCAGCGTGAAAAAACGTTACTTCATATACTTTTCGTACAAAGGCACAGCTTATCATGGCTGGCAGATTCAGCCAAACGGCATTTCGGTACAAGAAGTGCTGACGCAGGCTTTATCTACCATTTTGCGAACTGAATTGGAAATTGTGGGTGCCGGAAGAACCGATACCGGTGTGCATGCCAAATTAATGGTAGCTCATTTCGATGTTGAAAATGAATTACTTTCCGAATTTGATTTGGTCGCCAAACTCAACAGTTTTTTGCCTAACGATATTGCCGTTTTCAAAATCGTTGAAGTTCAGCCCAATGCACATGCACGCTTCGATGCTATTTCTCGCCAATACGAATATCATCTGGTAACGAAAAAAAATGTTTTCAAAAACGAACTTGCAGCCCGTGTAAGCAGTCAGCTCGACTTTGACGTCATGAATACTGCTGCAAATACATTGAAAGAATATCGCGATTTTACCAGTTTCAGCAAGCTTCACATAGACGCCAAAACGAACAATTGTGTTATTACTCATGCCGAATGGACCCAGCACGACGACGAATGCGTCTTCACTATTCAAGCCGACCGTTTTTTACGCAATATGGTTCGTGCCATCGTGGGTACGTTGTTCGAGGTTGGTCGTCATAAAATGACTGTCGATGAGTTCAGAACCGTTATCGAAGCAAGAAACCGGTGTAAAGCCGGCACTTCTGTACCTGCACATGGTTTATACTTAGTTGACATTCAATATCCAAATGACATTTTTATTTGACAAATCTTTAATTGTGAATTTTTAAATCTGAATTATTAATTGTTTATGTGGTTAATTCTTGCTTTCATTTCTGCAATTCTATTAGGTTCGTACGAAGTTTTTAAAAAGGTTTCATTGGACAAAAATGCCGTTATTCCTGTCATCTTAGTTTCGATATTATTTTCTTGCCTTATTCTTGCTCCATTTTTATTGATCTCAGATTTTTTTCCGGAGGTATTAAAAGGATCCATTTTCTTTGTTCCTCAAGTGGATTTTCATACTCATTTATTATTCATTTTAAAAGCAATAATTGTTTTAACATCATGGCTTTTTGCTTATTTTGCCTTGAAACATTTACCGCTTTCGCTTGCCTCGCCCATAAAAGCTACCCAACCAATGTGGACTGTTGTAGGTGCTATGTTGATTTTCGGCGAGAAATTAAACGTTTATCAGGCTGCCGGAGTAGGCATCACGTTGATTTCCTTCTTTATGTTTTCGGCGGTTGGAAAAAAAGAAGGAATTTCACTCCGTACCAATAAATGGTTTTGGTTTATCGTGTTGGCTACACTCACCGGAGCCCTCAGCGGTTTGTATGACAAATACCTGATGAACAGATACGATGCTATGTCTGTACAGGTTTATTATACTTTTTATCAGGCAGTTATTATGGGTATCATCACCCTGTTTTTATGGGCTCCTACCCGAAAAAAAACAACTCCGTTCAGGTTTAAATGGGCTATTGCATTTATTTCATTGTTTCTGGTAACAGCCGACTTTGTTTATTTTTATGCATTGTCATTGCCTGATTCCATGATTTCAGTTGTTTCAACCATTCGTCGTTCAGGTGTGATTGTACCATTTTTCTATGGAGCCATCGTGTTGCACGATAAAAATATAAAATTGAAAATTATTGACTTAATTGGTGTACTAATCGGGATGTTGCTTTTGTATTTAGGATCAAAATGATATTTTAATAATCCTAAATTACAAATCTGAAATACAGTCACTTTAAAACAAAAAAAAGTTTGTAAAATTCATTTATTTTGTCCAAAAAATAAAAATCAAAGAAATTGTTTGATAATTAGATGAAAATTAGTACTTTTGCAAGCCCTAACAAGAAGTAAGAAAAAATAAATTAAAACATACAGATATGAAAAGCGGAATTCATCCAGAAAATTATCGTCCGGTAGCATTTAAAGACATGTCGAACGGCGACACTTTTATTTCACGTTCAACCGTAAACACGAAGGAAACCATTGAAATTGAAGGCGTAACTTACCCTGTGGTTAAAATGGAAATTTCAAGTTCATCACATCCATTCTACACCGGTAAATCGAAATTGGTGGATACTGCCGGACGTGTTGACAAATTTATGAACCGTTATGCTAAACGCATGGAAGGTAAAAAATAAACCTGATTTCAAAGTCCTAAAAAAGCCCCGAGTATATTATAGCCCGGGGCTTTTTTATGGCTTCCGAACCCACTTTCGATCTACCAATTCATAAGAAATGGTTTTATCGACCAAATAGGGTTGAATTAATTTACTTTCCGCTTCATTCAAGAATTCAAGTGTGTTATTTCTTGCAATAAGTGTTTGATTTTGAATAGAAAATGTAAGTGAAATAAAACTTATCTCTAACAAATTTTTCATCCATCGGGAATCATTTTTTTCAATTTCCATGTTTTTTGGATTTATCCAGTCAATTGCTTTTGGCATGCTGAATTGTAGTGGAACTTTATTCCATGCAGTATCGTAAAATTCAATGGAAGACTGGCAAACGGGCGCACAAACGGTACGAATTATGCCAATAACAATTGTACTATCCTCTAATGTCAGTATTTTCATTTCGAAAGTTGAACTTGGCGTATTTTTTACCACAATCCGTTTATTCAAGGTGTCCATATTTATTAGATATGCCTGATTTCCAAACCGATTGGCAACACTATCACTTTGATGGGCTTTGTGATATTCCAGCAATTCCAATCTATTTTGTTTGCTTAAAGTAGGATTTAAAATATCAGGCATTTTCACATATAAGTCTTCCACTTTTTGCGAATATATATTCTGACAAAACAACATCAAACTGATACAAATCAGCCAATTATTTTTGTGTAGATGGATTTTCTTCATTTGTTTTCTTGTTTTTATTCCCCACTAACAGGTTCCAGTAATAACTGAACAGCTCACCTACACTATCAAAATCTTCTTTATATATAAATCCCAATCCTTGAGTTTGTGTGGCTGTACGAAGTTGATAACGGTCGATTGTATGATTATAGGCTTTAAAACGCAATTTCCCTGATTCATTCAGCAGATATTGAACATCAACATCACTAATATACCGATTGGCATTGGTGGATGCCAAAATATCATTCCGATAACCAATATTCCCATTTACAATCCATCGACTATTCGGTTGATAAAGAATCTGAGCCTGAATGTCGCTACTCAACTGGTCTGTTTGACGGTAATCAATTCCAAATGAAAGACTATTACTTTTTAGCATTTGCGAAACCCAGTTATTCAATTGAGCACTTGCGGTAGAAGTTAGTAACGAAAGACCTTCACTTGTTCCAAAATTGGTTGAATTTGCCGCTTGCATATTATCAGGTGAATAAAATTTATTGAAAACCAATAAATAAAGAATTTGTCGATTCATCATTTCATCGGTATTAATAATATTGCGAACCAACTGTTTAACTCCTTCATCGCTTTGAGGTAATTCAATGTCAAATTTTATGGTTGGTTTCATAATGTTGTCCGTCAGTTTCAAAACACAATTTACGGGAACGCTAGTGCGCATTGTACCAAGCTGCTTTACATCAATCAAATCTTTAAGCGAAGCTGTAAGTGGGTACAATGCCCTGATGTTCCCTTGTGCACTATACGGGCTACCTGTCCAGGAAATCGTGCTACCCTGATCAATTTTAAACTCTTTGCGAATCAGATTCTGAAGCGTGAACAAATAATATCCGGAATTAATGGTGTACGTTCCATATAGTTTAATGTCGGAGTAGGTGTCAAATTCTACACGCAAATTACCATTTCCTTTCCCTGTAAGCATATCGCCTCCTTTAGGATCAATAATCAACACCATTTCGGCATTGGGGGTAACTTCAATTTGCAGATTTACCCTCACATTCACATCACTGGTAACAGACTTGCTATGTAAGGCTGAATCCTTTCGGGAATAACTCCGTTTATTAACAAAATTTATAAAACTATTATCTGACGCTTTTGATGCACCACCCATTTGAATATAACATTTTGTTTTGGGTTGTGAAACTGCATTTACCATAATGTTAGCTTCTTTTTCGTCACCAAAAATATGTACTGTTCCGTTTGCATAAGCTTTTCCGAAGAAATAATCGTTATCTTCGGCTTGGGTGTTTAAAGCCAGAATATTTTGACCGTACATATTAACATCAAATTTCATGTGCTGAAATAATCCATTATGAGTCAATATAGCATTTACACTTGCCGGATTTCGCTCCTGATCATACACTTTTATATTTCTGAATTCAATTGTTTTTTTTGTTAAATGAACCGAATCATCGAGATAATAGGTAGTCTTCAGCACTCTAACCGAAGCCTGACCTTTATTTACAAGTGCATCTCCAACGAAACTAAGCCCGTGCTTTAATGGTCCAAACATGCGTATTTTACCCGATGCCAGTCCTTTTACATTTTGAACTACCGTTTCAATGTACGGTGTTAAAAATTCAATACTAAAGTTATGGGCATCATATCTGACATCAAGGGTATCAGTGCTCGGAGTATAAACGCCGGTTGCCTTGACAATCGTATCCTTTTTATCGTTTACTAAAAATGCATTAGCAAGTAACTGGCTATTTTGTTTATCCCAATTCGAGAAAACAGTGGCATCACCGAGTAACTTACGATTGAGATTAAAATCTTTAACTTTAATATTTGCTTCAAAAACAGGTTGATAAAGCGCACTTAACAATCTTGCATTTCCGGTGGCAATGCCTCCAATGCTGATACCTTTCAACTTTAGTAAGCCCATTATAAAGTCCAAATCCAGTTCATTCATTGTAACTAAAATTCCATCGTTCTGATTTTTAGAGGCAACTCCATTAATATGCACAAATTGCTTATGATTTTCGAAACTAAAATTGTGGACATTAATTGTGCTGTCAGGATTAAAGTCAATTTGGCATGGATGAATATTCCAAGTAGAATCGGAAATAATTACTTGTGATGGAAGGATATTTAATTGTGCCGCAATATTGCCGTTTTCTTTTCGGAACTTTGCAATTGCCTCAATATCACCGGCATTTGTAATTTGATTTGTATTCTGCCAACCTAATTGCGTACTGATTGTATCCTTAGCAGCAGTAGCTTTTAAGAAAACATTCAACACTTCATCTTTGGTCTGCAAAAGTGCTCTGGTGTTGAGTTGCAATTGTTGGTTTGGATTTTCAAGGTGAAAGGCAATGTTTTCAATCTGCTGTTTGTTCGATTTGAACATGGGAACATTCCCTGAAATATCAATCCGGTTCGTTTTTTCATCAATAAATCCTTTTATAAATGACTCGCCTTCAATGGTATAAGGCAATACCAACACATCGGAAATTTCATTTGTATTCTCTATTTTAAGATCAATATCAATATGATTAGGTGTTTTATCAGTCTTGTTTTTAATTGTAGTTGCAAGTGTTGGCAAGTAATTTTGAAGTATTTTATCGATAGTTTGTCCAAGCGTGCTGTATTTAAAAACACCACTTAACGAACCGTTTATATAATCCGAACTGATGCTGATATGACTAAGTCCTGGTTCAATTCTGGAAACCAACTGTATTTTATCAACATTCAAAGTTTTGTTTTGATTTTTGAATTCAATACTATCGAAACTGAGAAATCCATTAATATTATCAAGCGAATTGCCAACAATATTGGTTTTCGCATTAAATGAAAGAGTGGCACCGGGATATTTATTCGTCAGTTTTAAGGCATTCAGATTGAGTGTATACATTTTCAGATTAAAATCAAAAATTGGTAATTTCTGAGTTAAATCAATTTTCCCAATAAAATGTGCATCAATGTTTTGATCCTGTAAATCTACCGTTCCATCAAATCCTTTCCCATCATATTTACCATTAAACTGAACATCCCGGTAAGTATAATTATTGAATTGAAATTCAGGAACTTTTGCAAGAATGGTTCCTTGAAGTGGGGCATTTTCTTTTTTTGTTCCTTTTGTATTAAAACTAAACGATGCTTTGCCTAATTGTTTGTTGCTAAGCAATTTTCCTAACTGAAGATTATCCGATTTAATGGTTCCATTGTATGCAAGATCCTTCAACTTATTCTTAAACTTCAATGATATATCGGTTGAAACGCTTCCAACATTCGTATTCAGGTTTCCAAAAAGAACCAGATTATTTAAAAATCCGGTGATATTTCCTTTGTAACGAATTAATCCTAATTGATTTAACTCATTTGGAAGTAAAAACGGCTTTCTTGAAATATCCGAAATAAAGTCCTGAATATCACCCTTTTCAAAATGCAAATCTTTAATTTGACCATAAATAAAAACACCTCTCAAATCGGGAAGACCATTTACATCCAAATCAGCATTCAACAAAAACGAATTTCCATATCTAATTTCCATCTTTTGAAAACGAAGACTGGATATACGACCGGTAATCAGACCTTTAAGTGTGGCAATCCCTTTTACATTTTTAAATTCGGGGACAAATGCTTTCAGGTCTGAAAAAGCAATAGTAGATAAAGCGATTGGAGCGTTCCATCTTACCTTGGTTAAAAAATGCTGCAAATCTTCTATACTATCGTATTTCAGTTGAATATCTTCTAAATGTAGCCGTGAATCAGGCATTTTCAATTCGATAGAAGGAATCTTCACACCTTTTGCAGAGCCAATAATCTGTGTTTTCAAATCGGTCAATACCAAACCGGTTTGTTCTTCTGCATTTAAACTTAATACACTGGCATTTATACTGTCTTTTTTAAAAATATCAAGCGAAATATCTGCATTTATATTTTTGAATTTCAGCTTATTGCCATTAAAAATACCGTCAGGCAGACTTTTAAATTCTTTCAAATTGGTAAACGAAAACCGGGAGTTTTTCAGTTTGAAATGATTCATCCGGTAAACTATTTGCGTAGAATCTTTCGGTTGAGGCGTCTTGAATGCTTCGATCACAAAATCGAGGTTGGAATGACCTGTTTTATCAATTATCAGATTTCCGTAAAGTTGATTTACATTAACAGACGTAAAAATTATTTTCCCTTGGAAGAATTCCCAGAATTTGAAGTGTGCATCAGCCTGATTTACAAACAATAGTGTGTCTTTTTGCAAATCTTCGACATATAAATCGTGAATGGTAATGTCATCAAAAAGTTTATATTCAATTTTTCCGACACTTACTTTTGAGTGAAGTCTATTAGAAAGTTCAGTGATAACAACTTTTGAGATATAATTTTGTATCATGCTGTTCTGTAACAACATAAACAATATTACGAGAAATAAAATAATTCCCGCAATACTAAAACCTCCTATTTTAAGTGTTTTTTTTATACCTTTGAACTTTGTTTCGCAAAAGTAAAGAATAATTTGTGAATTACACAAGCAAACCCCTATATCAAGGCAAATAAAAATAAAAAAACTTGCCTGCGGCATGCATGTTTACAAATTACAATTGTCATGTCCTTAAAAAGTTGCGTTTTACTTTTGAAACACAACGTGTGAAAAATCTCTATTTCCAATCTCAAGAATGAATTCAACAACAATATTAGGTATCGAATCGTCATGTGACGATACTTCTGCATCTGTAATTCGGGATGGTGTAATGCTTTCCAATATCATTGCCGGTCAGGCAGTTCACGCCAGTTTTGGTGGAGTTGTTCCTGAACTGGCTTCACGTGCTCATCAACTCAATATTATTCCGGTTGTTCACGAAGCGTTGAAATGTGCAGGAGTTGACAAATCTGAGCTGAATGCTATCGCTTTTACGCGAGGTCCGGGTTTGTTGGGTTCGCTGCTTGTGGGAACGTCTTTTGCTAAAGGTCTTGCACAGGCATTGAATATTCCGTTGGTGGATGTAAACCATTTACAGGCACATGTGCTCGCACATTTTATAAGCGAAAGAAAACCCGATGAACGTCGTCCCAAATTTCCTTATTTATGTTTGCTCGTTTCGGGTGGAAATTCGCAAATTGTGTTGGTAAAAGCGTATGACGATATGGAAGTAATTGGACAAACCATCGACGATGCTGCCGGTGAAGCTTTTGATAAATGCGCCAAAGTCATGGGATTACCTTATCCGGGTGGACCACATATCGACCGGTTAGCAAAAGAAGGAAACCCCAAAGCTTTCGCCTTCAATAAGCCACAAATTCCAGGTTACAATTACAGTTTCAGTGGACTGAAAACGTCGTTTTTGTATTTATTACGTGATAAAATAAAGGAAAATTCCAATTTCGTTGAAGAAAACCTGAATGATCTTTGCGCTTCCCTTCAGGCAACGGTGGTGGAAGTCTTAATGAACAAACTTCGCAAAGTTGCAAAAGATTTAAACATTAGTCAGGTGGCTGTTGCCGGTGGAGTTTCGGCAAATTCGGCACTGCGTCAGGCATTTCACGATCATGGTGCAAAATACGGTTGGGAAGTGTATATTCCACCTTTTGCATTCACCACTGACAATGCTGCCATGATTGCCATTACCGGTTATTATAAGTATCAGCAGGGTGATTTTTGTTCCATCGAAGTAATTCCCTTTGCGCGTTTAACGAATAAATTCTGATTAGTTCTACTTTACTAAATTAGATTTTTATTAATGCCAGAGGCATTGTATATTTATAGAAAACGGAATTTTAATCCATATTCGACCCCAAAAGGGGTCGTATGTATGTTGTTATTCTCTTCTTTTATAAATATCTGAACCCGATGGGTTCAACATCTTGGGTTTATTTTTATTTTAGTAAAGTAGAATTAGTCGGTTGTTAATAGTTTGTAGTTTAAATTATCTAATCACCAATTAACCAATCAACCAATTAACGAATATGAAATTACCCGAAAAATTGGAACCTTACAGAGGCGTTCTGTTATTTGCCGTGATATTAATGTTATCCAATTTCTTTTGGAAATACAATGTGTTAGGAGACGAATCCAATAGCATTGATTCACTGGTTACTTTTTGGGGACTGGATATTTCAGCACCTTTTATTTGGATGGCTCACCATGTTGCTCATGTGTCAGAAGCCATTTTGCATTTTTTCGGTTCTAAAGTCGTGTTGGACCCAAATAATGTCCTCCGACATCCGAATGGAAATTCCGTTGTGATAATCTGGGCTTGCACCGGACTAAAACAAGCTTATATTTTCTTCTGCATCATTGCCTTTTATCGTGGACCCTGGCTTAAAAAACTATGGTACATTCCCCTGGGTTTAGTAGTTGTCTATCTCTTCAATATTTTCAGAATTACCATGATAGCAGCCTCTGTTGAAAATCATCCTGACTGGTTCGATTTTTTACATTTTTATTTTTTCAAATATCTGTTTTACGGAATAATATTTATTATGTGGGTGTTTTGGGAAGAAAAAATAGCGGGGAAGACAATTTCAACAAACTCCTCCATCTCCGGTGGCTGATACCGTCGGGAATTAATTCTAAATAGTTTTTTTTGAAATCATTTTTTTTTGAAATGTCCGACTTACTCCGGTAGGTTGGACATTTTTTATTTTTAAACAGAATAAACTATAGCCTTTCCTTCGTATCACTAAGGGATCATGTTCTGAACACCTTCTGAGCATATTCTATGTATTCCTATGTATATTCTATAGATATCACTTATTTATTCCTATTTTATTCCTTCTTACTAATACGTTGAATTATCATAAAAATAATTCAGAATTAAAATAAAATGATTTATCTTTGTACTTAGAATATGATACGAATCAACTGCGAATCAATTCAGAACCAAACACGAAGAAACACTCTGTAAACTACCAACTATAATCTACCAACTAAAAACTATAATTTATGGCACGAATGAAAAATATAATGCAAATGACCGGTTCAATGGCAAATGTAAGTATGTACACCATGCAGGGTCACGACGAAGTAATTATCAGAATGAAAGGCGGACCAAATAAACGACAGATTAAAACAAAGCCCCAATTTGAAAAGGTGAGGCGCAACAACAGCGAGTGGGCAGGTTGCACCAAAATGGGAAGCCAGATACGCATGTCGTTTCGGAATATGAACCGTATAGAGGATTACCCGGTAACCGGTGCGCTGAATGCTATTTGCAAACAGATACAAAAACTGGATACTGAAAGTGAACACGGAAAACGCGCTGTTTACTTATCGCGACACAAAGAAATGCTGGTGGGTTTTACGTTTAGCCGCAAACAGGTACTGGAAAGTGTGCTGCGTGTGCCTGTTGAAACGACATTGGACAGGGTGACAGGCGTAGCTCTTATTGATATTCCGGCTGTAAATACAGATTTATACCTTTACAATTTCCGCAAATTACCTTATTACCGGATGGTGGCAAACCTCAGTGGTGTGTGCGATATGATGATTCCTGAAAATGAGAAAAATTATGAACATGCCTACTATAACTATTGCGACAGGGAAGAAGGTATTTACGAAAGTGACTGGCTGCCTACGATGGGCACTCAAGCTGCAATGCATATCAGGTTACAGTATCCGCTTATCGAAAATCCAATTCCCTACGATGTAACCTTGCTGCTGTGTATAGGCATTGAATTTGGCAAAAAAGGCTATGGCGACATTACCGAACCGGTGAAATATGCCGGAAGTGGAAAAATTGTGAAGGTGGGGTGATTAAATATTTAGAAAAATTTTATGGTTATTTTAAAATAATAATCTAAATTTGCATAATAAAAAAAATTCAACAAGGAAGTTAAAATATATATGCGAAACTGCGTTAAAATCACAAAATTTGCTAAGTCGTTGATATTCAAAATTAAAATAATATCAGAACAAACCAATAAGGCGAATGTATGGGAAACACAGCTTCTTATACAGATTTGAGTTTCTCATAGAGAATCGTTAGCAGCAAGGTGGGAAGCGGTATCCATAAGTTACTGCAATTATTTATGATAGATAAGATAAATTTCAATAATAGGGAAATTGCAATATTTATACTATTCACAATTGGGCTTCTTTGGGCCTTAACGAATAAAGACGTTCGAAAGTCAATTTGGAATTTTATTAAAGCCCTTTTCGAATGGAAAATATTGATTTCCATTATTTTAATGGCACTTTATATTGGATTGTTGACTTTCTTGCTAGGTAAATTTGATCTGTGGGACCTGACCCTTTTAAAAGATACCATATATTGGTTTGTAAGCGGTGCAATTGTTTTATATGCTAATGTATTTAGTGATGTGGAGAAAGAGGACTACTTTAAGAGATTGATAATTACAAATTTGAGTGCCATAATTGTTGTTGAGTTTGTTTTAAACCTATATTCTTTTAATCTATTAATCGAGTTAATATCAATATTTATTATCTTCTGGGTTAGTCTAATGAAGGTCTTTTCAGATTATAAAGATGTAGATAGAAAGGTCATTAACTTCCTTGATTTTCTATTAGTTGTATACGGATTGGGGATAATTTCATTTACTGTATATCAGATAGTTATTGATCCGAAAGGATTTTTCACGATTGGGATTATAAAATCGCTATTGCTTCCATTCGTTTATACATTCTTATTTATCCCATGGCTTTATTTTTCTGTTTTATATATGATTTATGAACTAGAGTTTGTGAGAATAAATCATTTATTAAGAGACGACAAAGATCGTGCAACAGCATTTAGAAAACAGATATTTTCTGTTTGTAAATTTAACCTCCGTAAGATAAAATTAGTCTCAAAGGATTTGAAGATACTGATGATAGAGGACGTAAATGATCTTAATTCAACTTTGTGTTCAATAGTAGAAAAATAAAGACACCCAGCTGCTAACACCACCCAAACCACATGCGCCTGAAGGCGCACGCGGTCTGGCTACCCGTTAGCGGTTAGTCATAGAAAAACATGCTGACAACCATAATCACATGGAGTGAAACTTATAGGAAAATAAAATAAACAAAATAATCAATCAAAACACAATGACGAAAGAACAAGAAAGAGAAGAGCTTCACCGTACCATTTGGCAAATAGCCAACGACTTACGCGGCAGTGTAGATGGCTGGGATTTTAAATCGTATGTGTTAGGGTTTTTGTTTTACCGCTTTATTTCTGAAAATCTTACCTCTTATATCAACAAAGAAGAACAGCGCACCGGCAACAGCAAATTCGATTACACGAAGATTTCCGACAAGGATGCTGAATTTGGTAGAGCCGACACAGTAAAAGAAAAAGGTTTTTTTATTCTTCCTTCCGAGTTGTTCGTCAATGTGCTGAAAAACGCTAAAAACGATGCCAATCTCAATGAAACATTGAGCATTGTTTATAAAAACATCGAAAATTCTGCCAAAGGCACAGAAAGTGAAGATGATCTCCGTGGTTTGTTCGACGATATTGATGTAAACAGCAACAAACTTGGTGCAACCGTACAAAAACGAAACGAAGTATTAGTAAAGATTATTGAGTCAATCGGAGGCTTAGAATTGGGCGATTATCAGGATAATACCAATGATACTTTTGGAGATGCCTACGAGTTTCTGATGTCCATGTATGCAAGTAATGCAGGAAAATCGGGAGGCGAATTTTTTACACCACAGGAGGTTTCCGAACTGCTTGCCCGAATTACGGTGGTAGGTAAAAAGCAGGTAAATAAAGTATACGACCCGGCTTGTGGTTCTGGTTCACTCTTGTTGAAATTTGCCAAAGTGCTTGGCAAAGAAAATGTACGACAAGGCTTTTATGGTCAGGAAAAAAATATTACCACCTACAACCTTTGCCGTATCAACATGTTTTTGCACGACATTAATTACGAGAAATTCGATATTGCCCACGGCGATACCCTGCTTGAACCCAAACATTGGGACGACGAACCATTTGATTGCATTGTTTCCAATCCACCCTATGCCCTAAAATGGGATGGTGATAATAACCCCTTGCTTATCAACGACCCTCGTTTTTCGCCTGCGGGTGTGTTAGCCCCAAAGCAATATGCCGACCTTGCATTTACCATGCACATGTTAAGCTGGCTTTCTACCTCCGGTACGGCTGCCATAGTTGAATTCCCAGGTGTGCTTTATCGTACTGGTGCTGAACAAAAAATTCGTAAATACCTGATTGATAATAATTACATTGACACAATAATTCAATTGCCCGCCAATCTCTTTTTTGGGGTCTCCATTTCCACTTGTATCATTGTTCTAAAGAAAAGTAAGAAAGACAATAAAACACTGTTTATCGATGCTTCAAAGGAGTTTGAAAAGTTTGGAAATAAAAATAAACTTACAGAACCAAATCTAACAAAAGTACTTGATGCCTTCATTAAACGGATGGATGATATCTATTTTACCAGTCTTATTGATAATGTAGCTATTGCAGAGAACGATTACAATCTTTCAGTAAGCAACTATGTAGAACAGGACAATACAAAAGAAGAAGTTGATATTGAAAAGTTGAATGCCCATATTGCAGAAATTGTGATAAAACAAAACAAACTGCGTAACGCCATTGACGAAATTGTGGCCGATTTAGAAAGAGGCATATTATGATAGACGATTTTGATGAATATATCCGTCAGGGCGAACCCTCACAAGTTGAGAAAAGCCAAATCTGGCAAACCGCTATCGGCTTGCAGCAGGTTGATGGTTTAACGCCTTCTGCCTATCTGATTGAAACCGCCAAAGAAAACATTGAAGGCAAAATTACTATCGACGAGGTCAAATACCGTATCGACAGTTATTACAAGCAGCAGAGCAGCAAACAACTTGTTGATGGCGACCGTACCGAAGAGGCAGACAAGGTTTCGGCGAATATCACCGAAATTTTGTCAGAGCAAACGTTTACATTTAGCCCTGCCGAACTTCTTTCAATTCACAAACGTCTTTTTACAGGTGTTGAGAATATTCGTGTGAAAGTTGGAAAAATCCGTGATTACAATATTACCAAATCAGAATGGGTATTGAATGGAAAAACAGTGTTTTACGCCTCTGCCGACAATATTAATGCAACACTTGATTACGATTTTCTACAAGAAAAGAATTTCAACTACAAAGGGCTTTCAAAGCAGGAAATAGTAGAACATATTGCAAAATTCATTTCGGGATTATGGCAGATTCACGCTTTTGGTGAAGGAAATACACGTACAATAGCTGTCTTTACCATTAAATATCTGCGCACTTTTGGTTTTGAAGTGGAAAACGATATGTTTGCCAAGTATTCCTGGTATTTCCGCAATGCGCTTGTCAGGGCAAATCATAACGACTATCTAAATAAAATTTTCTCAACGAACGAATTTCTGAAGCGTTTCTTTGGCAATTTATTGCTCGGCGAAAATAATGAGTTAAAAAACAGACATTTACGAATAGAAGCAATCAGCGAAGTTGCCGGGGAGCAAAATCCAGCATTGAATATCAATTCAGGTGGTCAGAAAACTGATTTAGGTGGTCAGAAAAAGTGGTCAGAAAAAGTGGTCAGATTGCTCGAACTCATTGTAGAAAAACCCAATATTACACGGAAAGAACTGTCGGAAGCGTTGAAAATCAATCCTTCTGCGGTACAAAAACATTTGGAAAAATTGAAAATCGAAGGTATAATTTCTCGCGAAGGTTCGGATAAAAAGGGAGTCTGGAAAGTGACAACGAAAGGAGGCAACAATGAGTAAAATTGAAGAACTTATTGAACAACTTTGTCCTAATGGATTGGAAATTAAAGAATTGGGAGAGCTTGGAGATTTTTATGGTGGGCTTTCAGGAAAAAGTAAAGATGATTTCCAAGATGGCAATGCAAGATTTGTGACCTATATGAACATTTTTTCAAATATTGCAATAAAAACAGATATTGATATTTTTGTAAAAATTGCCGAAAATGAAAAACAAAATATGGTTGAATTTGGCGATGTTTTATTTACTGGTTCGTCTGAAACGCCTGATGAATGTGGCATGTCTTCTGTTTTAATTGAAAAGATTAACGAACCTCTATATTTGAATAGTTTTTGCTTTGGTTTCAGGTTGTGGGACAAAAACTTATTCTTGCCAGATTTTCTAAAATATCTTTTTAGAAGTGCTAATATTAGGAAACAAATTGGGCAAACTGCAAGCGGTGTAACGAGGTTTAATATTTCTAAAAAAAGATTTTCAAAAGTTGTAATCCCAATTCCACCAATCCCTATTCAAAAAGAAATAGCAACAATCCTCGATAAGTTCTCAAAGCTCCAGGCGGAGTTGCAGGCGGAGCTACAGGCACGGCGGGCACAATATGAATACTATCGGAATAGTTTGCTGAGTTTTGAGGGTAAAGAGATAGAGTGGAAGACATTGGGAGAAATTGGAGAGTTTGTCAGGGGCAATGGCTTACAGAAAAAAGACTTTACCGAAAATGGTGTAGGCTGTATTCATTACGGTCAGATTTATACCTACTATGGAACTTGCACTAACAAGACAAAATCTTTTGTATCGCCTGAATTTGCGAAAAGATTAAGGAAAGCACAAAAGGGAGATTTAATTATTGCAACTACAAGTGAAAATGTTGAAGATGTTTGTAAAACTGTTATTTGGCTTGGAGAAGATGAAATTGCTATTAGTGGAGAAACTTACATTTTCAAACACAATGAAAATGCCAAGTATTTAGCTTATTATCTACAAACACCAATGTTCTTTAATTATAAAAAACAGCATATTACTGGCACAAAAGTTATTCGTGTTTCAGGTGATAAATTGGCAAAATTCAAAATAGCCATTCCACCCCTTGCCGAGCAAGAAAGAATTGTAGCTATATTGGATAAATTCGATGAGTTGATAAACGGAGGGGATTCCGGCTCGGGGGGCGGAATGACTGGTAGTCTGCCCGCTGAAATTGAAGCTCGTCGCAAGCAATACGAATATTACAGAGGGAAATTGTTAGATTTCAAACCAATAGCACATTAGAAGAACATTGTAAATCTTATTCTAACCCGTCATTGCGGGCTTGACCCGCAATCCCCCAATGAAAGGAGAAACGCAGCATGAGCGGAACCGGCTTTGTTTATTTTATGAGCAACACTTACAATAACGTTCTTTACGTTGGTGTAACCAACAATCTGACTCGTCGGGTAGCAGAACATAAAGCAAAAATCAATAAAGGATTTACCTACAAATACAATTGCGATAAGTTAGTTTATTATGAGGCGTTTGATTTAATTGTTGAGGCAATTGCTAGAGAGAAGCAAATAAAAAATTGGAAAAGAGAGTGGAAAAATGAATTGGTTGTCAAGAAAAATGCCAATTGGGAAGACTTGTCTGATTCGATTGGTGTTACTGAAGAATTGATAAAGTCAATAAAGGAATATTATAAGGGAATTGCGGGTCAAGCCCGTTCCGTGCCCGACACGGAAACCCATAATCGAAACAGAGAGGGGATTGCGGGTCAAGCCCGCAATGACGTGGGTCAACCTGACACAGAAATATAAAACCTATTAAACAATGGATAAATACACCCTTGTTGCCGAAAACCCGGAAAGTACGGTAGTAACAGATTACCAATCGCCCTTTCGTCGAGAAGCAAATTACCAGTCGGAAGCAGAACTCGAAAAATCATTTATCGAACAACTGCAAACACAGGCTTATGAATATCTGCCTATCACCACCGAACAGGAATTAATTGATAACCTACGCTGTCAATTGGAAATCTTGAACGATTACCAATTCACCAATACGGAATGGGATCAATTTTTCAAGAGCAAAATTGCCAATCAAAACAACGGTATAGAGGAAAAAACAACCCTAATTCAGGAAGACCATATCCAACTCTTAGACCGTGATAACGGTTCGGTAAAAAATATCTACCTCATTGACAAAGAGAATATCCACAACAACCGCTTGCAGGTTATTAACCAATATGCCGTACCAAGCAGTCATTATGACGAAAGTCAGAATCCCCTGGATGATGGGATTGCGGGTCAAGCCCGCAATGACAGCCCGCAAAGATCCAATCGCTATGATGTTACCATGCTGGTAAACGGTTTACCGCTTGTGCATGTCGAAATCAAAAAACGGGGCGTAGATATAAAAGAAGCATTTAATCAAATCAACCGTTACAACCGTGAATCGTTTTGGGCAGGATGCGGTCTGTTCGAATACGTACAACTCTTTGTCATTTCGAACGGAACATACACAAAATACTATAGCAATACCACCCGGTTTGCACATATAAAAGAATTGGGCAACAGTGTTATCCGTAAAGGCAAACGCACAAGCAACAGCTATGAATTTACTTCATGGTGGGCAGATGGCAACAACCACCCTATTATAGATTTGATGGATTTTGGTCGTACATTTTTCGCCAAACATACCTTGCTCAATTTACTTACAAAGTATTGCGTTTTTACTTCCGACAAACTGCTGTTGGCCATGCGACCCTACCAAATTGTAGCTACCGAGCGTATTTTGGGAAAAATAAATGTTTCGAATAATTACAAGACTTTCGGAACTATAGAGGGCGGGGGTTATATCTGGCATACTACCGGCAGTGGTAAAACTCTCACTTCGTTTAAAACAGCACAATTAGCAAGCAAATTGCCTTATGTTGATAAAGTGCTGTTTGTGGTGGATAGAAAAGATCTCGACTATCAAACCATGAAGGAATACGACAAGTTCGAGAAAGGAGCTGCAAACAGCAACACCAATACCGCCATTCTCAAAAAACAACTCGAAGACCCCAATGCGCACATTATCATAACCACCATTCAGAAACTGACGGTACTGATTAAGCAACAACGTTATTCCGCTGAAAAGCGGAACCCTCTGAATAAGGGGATTGTGGGTCAAGCCCGCAATGACGTGTTCAATCAACATATTGTTATCATTTTTGACGAGTGCCACCGCTCACAGTTTGGCGACATGCACACGGCAATTACAAAAACATTCAAAAAGTATCACCTTTTTGGCTTTACAGGCACACCTATTTTCGCAAAGAATTCAAGCAGTAACAGCCGTGCCGATTTGAGAACTACCGAACAGGCTTTTGGCACCAAACTACATACTTATACCATTGTAGATGCTATTACAGATAAAAATGTGCTGCCTTTCCGCATTGATTATATCAGCACTATGCGCGAGGAGGAAAATATAAAGGATGAAAAAGTATGGAACATTGACAGGGAAAAAGCATTAGCCGCACCGGAGCGAATCATGAATATAGTGAATTATATCCGTGAGCATTTTGACCAAAAAACCAAACGCAACAGCTTTTATCAATTAAAAGACCGTCGTTTGGCAGGGTTCAATTCCATTTTTGCGGTTTCGTCAATTGATGTGGCTAAAAAATATTACACCGAATTTCAGAATCAAATGGCTGGTTTGCCAAGCGATAAACAACTGAAAATAGCCACCATTTATAGTTTTAGCGCCAATGAAGGCGACCCAGAAATAGATGGAATTATTGACGATGAAAACCCTGAAGATACCAGCAAATTAGACCAAAGTTCACGCGATTTTCTGGACGCAGCGATAAGAGATTACAACAAACTATTCAAAACCAATTTCGATACTTCGAGCGATAAATTTCAAAACTATTATAAAGATGTATCGCAACGGGTAAAAGACCGTGAAATAGATTTGCTTATTGTGGTCAATATGTTTTTGACTGGCTTTGATGCAACTACAATGAACACGCTTTGGGTGGATAAAAACTTGCGGTTACACGGGCTATTACAAGCCTTTTCACGCACCAACCGTATTCTCAATTCTGTCAAAACCTTTGGCAATATCATTTGCTTCCGCAATTTGGAAAAAGCAACCAATGAGAGTATTGCACTTTTCGGCGACAAGGAAGCCGGAGGAGTTGTTTTGCTGAAAACCTACGATGAATATTACAACGGTTATAAAGATGGCGATAAAGATGTTCGCGGATATGCTGATCTGGTAAGTGAATTACAGGAAAATTATCAAGTTGGAGGTCAGATTATTGGCGAACAGAACCAGAAAGATTTTATCAAATTATATGGTGCCATTTTGAAGGTAAAAAACATTCTTTCTACTTTCGACGAGTTTGTCGGTAATGAGATGTTGACCGAACGCGATGTGCAGGATTATCACAGCATGTATATCAACCTTTACAATGACTTCCGTGGCAAGAATAAGGGCGACAACGAAAATATAAACGATGATATAGTTTTTGAAATGGAACTGATTAAGCAGGTGGAAATCAATATCGACTATATTCTTGCCTTGATTAAGAAGTACCACGAAGGCTATTTAAAAGACAAGGAAATTATTATAAGTATCAACAAAGCCATTGATTCCAGTGTGGAACTACGGAACAAAAAAGAACTTATCGATCAATTTATTGAATCTTTAACACCAACAACCAACGTTGACGATGATTGGCACTCCTTTGTTGATGAAAAAAAGCTGAAAGAATTAGACAGTATAATTGCTGAAGAAAATTTGGACAAAGACGAAACCTATAAATTTGTCACCAATGCTTTTCGTGATGGTTTTGTACAGAATACTGGTACAGCAATCTCAAAAGTATTGCCACCGGTATCGCGCTTTTCTCCAACAGGTGAACGCACAAAGAAACGGGAAATTGTCCTCGAAAAATTAGGAGCATTTTTCAATAAATTCTGGGATATATCGGGTGGTCGCTTATTAAAAGATTAGAATAGCTTTTAGTGATGAAAAAAATGACCAAAACGCTAACAAAGGCTATATGCAATAAGGGTTTCAGTGGTAATCGCACCTCCCTCTCGTTTTCAACCCTGGGTAATTGGTTAAACGTTTTTAAACGGACAAATAAACTTTTATTTCTATTTTTTTTATTGTTAGAAATAACAAATCCTAAACCCTCGATGCAAACGAGGGGCAGAAGAGGTTTAGAAAAACAGTTTAATTGTGGCGAATTCGCCACAATTAACCATTTATTATTAACCACTAACTAATAATTAAAAATCATGGAAGATAAAATACAATTATTTGAAGCGCAACAAGTTCGAACCGCATGGGACGAACAATCGTAAAAGTGGTGGTTTTCAGTTTTGGACATTATCACCATATTAACCGATCAGTCAGACTACAAAAAGGTGCGAAACTACTGGAAATGGCTGAAAAACAAATTGAAAGCGTAAGGTAGCGAAGTGGTTAGTATTGCTAACCAGTTGAAATTAACCACTAATCATTAATCACTATTTTCAGTTATGGAAAAAGGAAACTCAATAAAGCTTTTCGAAGATAGAAAAATCCGTTCGATATGGAACGAAGAGGAAGAAGAATGGTATTTCTCCATAGTAGATGTAATTGGTGTACTTACCGATAGCGCCAACCCTACCGATTATTTGAAAAAATTGAGAAAGCGTGATATCTTGCTCGGCGATTACATAGGGACAAATTGTCCCCAGGTAGCTATGACTACCGAAACAGGGAAACAGCGCAAAACATTGGCTGCCAATACTGCACAAGCTTTTCGTATTATCCAATCAATCCCCTCAAAAAAGGCAGAACCTTTCAAATTGTGGTTAGCCGAAGTGGCTAAACAACGTCTGGACCCTTCACGTCATTGCGGGCTTGACCCGCAATCCCCCGATGAAAGGAGAAACGCAGCATGAGCGGAACCGGCTTTGTTTATTTTATGAGCAACACTTACAATAACGTTCTTTACGTTGGTGTAACCAACAATCTGACTCGTCGGGTAGCAGAACATAAAGCAAAAATCAATAAAGGATTTACCTACAAATACAATTGCGATAAGTTAGTTTATTATGAGGCGTTTGATTTAATTGTTGAGGCAATTGCTAGAGAGAAGCAAATAAAAAATTGGAAAAGAGAGTGGAAAAATGAATTGGTTGTCAAGAAAAATGCCAATTGGGAAGACTTGTCTGATTCGATTGGTGTTACTGAAGAATTGATAAAGTCAATAAAGGAATATTATAAGGGGATTGCGGGTCAAGCCCGTTCCGTGCCCGACACGGGAACCCATAATCGAAACAGAGAGGGGATTGCGGGTCAAGCCCGCAATGACGTGGGTCAACCTGACACAGAAATATAAAACCTATTAAACAATGGATAAATACACTCTTGTTGCCGAAAACCCGGAAAGTACGGTAGTAACAGATTACCAATCGGCCTTTCGTCGAGAAGCAAATTACCAGTTGGAGAGGCGAACGTACTAAGAAACGAGAAACTGTACTCGAAAAACTCAGTGCATTTTTCAATAAATTCTGGGATATATCGGGTGGTCGCTTATTAAAAGATTAGAATAGCTTTTAGTGATGAAAAAATATGGCTTTCGCAGCGCATGATGGCGGAATTGTTTGACGTGGATGTGCGTACAATCAATGAGCATTTGCAGAATCTATTTAGCAGTAATGAGTTAGATAAAATTTCAGTTATCCGGAATTTCCGAATAGTTCAAATTGAAGGCACACGACAAGTGGAGCGAAATGCCTGTTGTGAACTCGCCAAGAATGGGCGTGTGTGGTTATGAAGGCGGAAGTATTGATTTAGAACGGGATGGAGTTTATAAAATGAAATTATTATTCTCAGGTTCAACTTAGGTTGAAATTCGCATTCGCTTAATACTCTTTTGCCTTTTCACCTCGCAGCACCCGCAATCCACTCATAGCCAATGCCTCCATTTCATCTTCGCCGGGGTAAACGGCAACTTTGGTGAATGGTGAAATCATTTTTTTAATATAATCCACCACTAATTTACTGTGAGCAATGCCACCGGTAAGAATGACAGCATCTGCTTTTCCTTGCAAAACTACCAACATAGAACCAATTTCTTTGGCCACATTATAAGCCATGGCTTCCAAAAGAAATTTTGCCTGTTCGTCACCATTTATTGCGCGGTGTTCAATTACCTTGGCATCATTGACACCTAAATGCGCCATCAAACCACCATTGCCAACTAACATTTTGCGAATTTCGTCCTGTGAATGTTTACCTTCGAAACACAGATTCACTAATAGTCCGGCATCCAACGTTCCGGCACGTTCCGGTGAAAATGGTCCATAACCATCCAAACCCTGATTAGTATCTACGACTTTGCCAAATCGGTGCGCTGCAATTGAAATTCCACCACCTAAATGAGCAATTACCAGATTTAAGTTTTCATATTCAGTTCCTTTTGCAGCAGCATATTTTCGTGCTATCGCTTTGTGATTTAGTGCATGGAACATAGACCGTCGAGGAATTTCGGGCAATCCACTGATGCGCGCCACATCCTGAAATTCGTCTACCACAACGGGATCGGCAATAAAAGCCTGACAATTGGGAATGGCATCTGCAATTTCTCTCGCTATGACCGCACCTAAATTGCTGGCGTGCTCACTCATGTGAGGTGATTTCAAATCGTCTATCAATTTGTCGTTTACTTTATAAACGCCCGATTCGAGTGGACGAACTAAACCTCCACGACCCACCACAGCAGATAAATCTGACAGATCAATACCATCCTTTTTTAAATTATCCAATATCAAATTTTTACGAAATTCGTATTGATCGAACATCGATTTGAAAAGGCTCAGTTCCTCCGATGTGTGACGAATGCTATGCAGGTAAATAAGCGTTTCGTCTTCATAAACAGCAAATTTAGTGGATGTTGATCCCGGATTGACAGACAATATTTTATACATGGCAAATAATTAAAAATGAATAATGAACAATTATGTATCAGATTTTATGCATACAAAGATAGCAGTTAGAAATTAATAATGCCCAATTCATAATTTATTATTCATAGAAATCAGAATAAAAATACAGGAAAACTGCACCTAATTTATTTGAAATGGAATTTTTGTCTTAAATCTTTGTATCATAAAGAATTATTTTGTACTTTTGCAGGCGAAATAGGATATGGAGGAGGGGACAACAGTCCCCTCGTTTGTTGTAATAACACGAATATGATTTTAAAAGACACTATAAATCAGATTGTTGAGAACTTTCTTAAAGACACCGATTATTATTTGGTGGACATAAAAATTACTCCTGACAATCGAATTTCAGTCGAAATTGATTCTTTTGATGGCGTAACAATTGAATTTTGTGCCGAACTAAATCGTCATATTGAATCGCAATTTGATCGTGAAATGGAAGATTTTGAACTTGAAGTTAGTTCAGCCGGATTAACCGAGCCATTCAAAGTTCTGAAACAATACGAGAAAAACAGGGGTAATGAGGTAGAAACATTAACCAAAACCGGAAAGAAATTTATAGGAGTTTTGAGTGAAGTGCGTGAAAATGATTTTGTTTTGCAAATAGAAAAGATTGAAAAGCCGGCAGGTGCAAAACGAAAAATAACTGTGAAAGAAGATATTACGTTTACCTACGATGAAATTAAACATACAAAATATATTATTAGATTCAAATAAGCCATGAGCAAAAAAGAAACTATTAGCTTAATTGATACCTTTTCGGAATTCAAGGAGCTGAAAAGCATCGACAGAAGTACATTAATCAGTGTAATGGAAGAGTCGTTCCGTAACGTGATTTCGAAAATGTTTGGAACCGATGAAAATTACGATGTCATTATCAACCCTGATAAAGGTGACTTCGAAATTTATCGCAACCGCACCGTGGTAGCCGATGATGAATTGGAAGATCCAAACCTTCAAATTAAATTGTCGGAAGCAAAAAAAATTGATGATGATTTTGAAATAGACGAAGAAGTAACTGAAACAGTTGATTTTATGAGTTTCGGACGTCGTGCGATTCTAACACTTCGTCAAACATTATCATCCAAAATTCTGGAACTTCAAAAAGACAACGTTTTCACCAAATACAGCGAAAAAATTGGACAGATTGTAAGTGCGGAGCTTTATCAAATTTGGAAAAAAGAAATGTTGCTCATCGACGATGAAGGAAATGAACTTTATTTGCCAAAATCAGAACAAATACCAACCGACTTTTACCGCAAAGGCGACACCGTTCGTGCTGTGGTAGCGATGGTTGAAAATAAAAATAATAATCCTAAAATTTTACTTTCGCGTATTTCGCCGGTGTTTTTGGAAAGACTTTTCGAACTGGAAGTGCCTGAAATTCATGAAGGTCTGATTACTATTAAAAAAATTGCCCGCATTCCGGGTGAACGTGCCAAAGTAGCTGTTGAATCGTACGACGACCGTATTGATCCGGTTGGCGCATGCGTTGGTGTTAAAGGATCACGTATTCACGGCATTGTTCGTGAGTTGCGCAACGAAAATATCGATGTAATCAACTACACAAACAATATAAATTTGTTTATTTCCAGATCCTTAAGCCCGGCTAAAATTTCTTCCATTCGACTGAATGAAGCTGAGAAAAAGGCTGAAATTTACCTGAAACCCGAAGAAGTTTCACAAGCAATCGGTAAAGGCGGTTTGAATATCAAATTAGCCGGAATGCTTACCGGTTATACGCTCGATGTGTTCAGGGAAATGGATGAGGATACTGAAACAGAAGATATTTACTTAGATGAATTCAGTGACGAAATTGACCAATGGGTAATCGATGCGTTGAAAGCAATTGGTTGTGATACAGCTAAAAATGTTTTGGCAATTTCGCGTCAGGATTTGATTCGTCGTACCGATTTGGAAGAAGAAACCGTTGACGAAGTTTTGGCCATTCTGACAGCTGAGTTCGAAGATGAAGCATAACACATTTTTGTGTTCCACGTTTTGCGTTCCGTGTTCCGTGATAGACAGAAATGAAAACTATTAAAACCTGATTTTTTAAAATAGAAAATTGTAATTAAAGAATATGTCCATAAGATTAAGTAAAGCTTGTAAAGATTTGAATGTTGGGATGACCACCGCAATTGAATTCTTAGCTAAAAAAGGTCATAAAATAGCACACGACCCCAATTTGAAGTTGGATGACGATCTGCACCTTTTACTTGCAAAGGAGTTCAATAAAGATATGGCTCTAAAACTTGAATCGGAGCGATTAAGTCAGGAGCGTTTGCTGAAAGAAAAAGGTTCCACAGTGGCTATTGAAGGTTATAATCAACCAAAACCGGTCGAGAAAACGGTGGAGACTATACCTGTTTCAGTACCCGAAGACAAATTACCTCATTTCAAATCTGTTGGTCATATCGATTTGAAAGCTAAAGAAAATCAAGCCGAACCAAAAGTTGAAGAAAAAATTCAAAAACATGCCGTTGAAAAACAAAAGGAAATTGACAAAACCGACAACTTAAAAAAAGAAGAACCAAAACCGATTATAGAAACAGTAAAACCGGAATTGAAAAAAGAACCAATTACACCTGAACCAAAACCAGAAGTAAAGGTTGAAGAAAAACCGGTTGTAAAAGAAGAAATTAAGACTGAACAAAAAGAACAAATAAGCTCCGAAACCCAGACTAAACCAGAACCGAGAGTTCAACCTCAAAAACCGGTAAAGAAATTTGAAGTAAAACCAATTGAAGAAGTTGAGGACGATTTTGCGGAAGGAATTATCGAGACAAAAGATAACGATCACGAAGAAGATGAAGTATTTAAGTTGAATGTATCAACCCTTGATGTGGTGCCGGTAGTGATAGGAACTATCGATTTGAATCTTTTAAATCAAAGTACCCGGCCAAAAGCCAAAACGAAAGAACAAAAAAGGAAAGAACGCGAAGAAAAAAGCAAAATCAATTTCGATGGCAAAAAACCACCGATAGCCGGAGAAAAGAAAATTCTGCGGTCCCCGGCTGAAGTTGCAGCAAATCCGACATCGGTTCATCCAAAGAAAAAACGCGAACGTTTTTCCAGTCAGAAAGTTGATATTACAAAAGCTTCGCAAACAAATGGTGCAACTCAGGGATTTGCCCATCCTAAAAAAGTAACTCCCGGAACCACCGGTGGTGGATCAAAACCGAATAAAGACCGTCTTAAAAAGTCAATCAAAACGGTTGTAAACGAAGAAGACGTACAAAAACAAATTAAAGAAACGTTGGCTCGTCTTTCGGGGGCAAACAAAAAAGGAAAAGGATCAAAATACCGTCGCGATAAACGTGAAAGCATCAATGCCCGTCAGCAAGAACAAGCCCAACGTGAACGCGATGAAGAAAGTGTAATTAAGCTTACCGAATTTGTAACGGCAAGTGAATTGGCAGTTATGATGGATGTAAGTGTTAATCAAGTTATTGCAACTTGTATGAACATTGGTTTAATGGTGTCGATCAATCAACGGTTGGATGCTGAAACTATCAATATCGTAGCCGAAGAATTTGGATTTACAACTGAATATGTGAGTGCCGATGTTATTGAAGCAATCGGCGAAGAAGAAATGGATACAGAAGCTGATTTACTTCCACGTGCACCGATTGTAACTGTTATGGGTCACGTTGACCACGGTAAAACTTCTTTGCTCGACTATATTCGTAAAACAAACGTTATTGCCGGTGAAGCCGGAGGTATTACACAACATATAGGAGCTTATAACGTAAAACTAGAAAATGGTCAACGTATTACTTTCCTTGATACTCCGGGTCACGAAGCATTTACAGCCATGCGTGCTCGCGGTGCTAAAGTTACCGATATTGCTATCATTATTGTTGCGGCCGACGATAACGTGATGCCACAAACGATTGAAGCTATCAATCACGCTTCTGCCGCCAACGTTCCAATGATTTTTGCCATAAATAAAGTGGATAAACCGGGTGCAAATCCCGAAAAAATCAAGGAAACACTTGCACATATGAACTATTTAGTTGAAGACTGGGGTGGTAAATACCAATCACAGGATATTTCTGCAAAACAGGGAACCGGAATTGCCGAATTACTTGAAAAAGTCTTATTGGAAGCCGAATTACTTGAATTAAAAGCCAATCCGAACAAACGAGCAATCGGTTCTGTCATCGAATCGACTTTGGATAAAGGGAGAGGTTTTGTTTCCACTATTCTGGTTCAAAATGGAACGCTTCACCTCGGTGATGTTGTTCTGGCCGGTACTTATTACGGGAAAATAAAAGCCATGTTCAACGAACGTAATCAGCGAATCACTGAAGTATTACCGGGAGAACCGGCATTAATTCTTGGGTTAAACGGAGCTCCTCAAGCAGGTGATAATTTCAATGTGATGACTTCGGAACACGAAGCGCGCGAGATTGCCAACAAACGCGAACAATTACAACGCGAACAAAGTCTTCGTACAAAAAAGCACTTCACGCTCGACGAGTTGGGTCGCCGTATTGCGCTGGGTGATTTCAAAGAGATGAATATCATTGTAAAAGGGGACGTGGATGGTTCGGTTGAAGCTTTGTCAGATTCATTATTGAACCTTTCGACCGAGAATATTCAGGTAAATGTGATTCACAAAGCAGTTGGTGCTATTTCCGATTCTGATATTTTGCTGGCAGCCGCTTCAAACGCCATTATTTGTGGATTCCAGGTACGTCCAACTACGACTGCACGTAAAATGGCAGAGAAAGAAGAAATTGATATTCGCTTGTATTCAATAATTTATGATGCGATTGAAGAAATCAAATCGGCAATGGAAGGTATGCTTTCCCCGGAAATCAAGGAAGAAATTACAGCTACCGTTGAAATCCGCGAAGTATTTAAAATCACCAAAGTAGGTACTGTAGCGGGTTGTTTGGTTCGTGAAGGAAAAATTAAACGGGGCAATAAAGTTCGGATTATTCGTGATGGTATTGTAGTTTACACCGGTGAATTGGAATCTCTCAAACGTTTTAAAGATGATGTAAAAGAAGTGGGAACTAATTACGAGTGCGGTTTGAATATCAAAAACTATAACGATATCCGTGTTGGCGATATGATTGAAAGTTTTGAAGAAACAGAAGTACGGAAAACCTTATAGAATTTACAATTTCTGCATTAGTATGTTCATTGAAATGAACTCGATGAAAGTTGTCCTTATCCGACCGGATAGTTGACAAGCAGGTTAATATTTCAAATTTATAACCACCAATTCCGAACTTGTTCCAATACGATATTGTGGTCCCCAAAGGCCAAGACCGGAGGTAACATAGTAATGTGTTTTGCCTATTCTCCTGTAGCCGTAACTGAGTTCAAACATGTGTTTTACAAGAAAGTTTACAGGGAAAAACTGTCCATTATGAGTATGACCCGAAATTTGTAAATCAATGTCGTTTTGCTGTGCTTCCTCGAGGTAATAAGGCTGATGATCCATCAGAATTCTTGGTTTATTAACATCCAAACCATTCACTAATTCCTTAAGATTTTTTCTATTTAAATTACTTCGGTCATCGCGTCCAACCAGGTAAAAACTACTATCCACCAGACAAGTTTCGTCGCGTAAAACTTTAATTCCGGCACTTTTTAGATAATCGGATGTTGCATTAGGCGTTTCGGTATAATGTTCGTGATTGCCGTTAATGGCATAAACGCCCAATGAAGCTTTGATAGCTCGAAATTCTTCTGCCATATTTTGATTTATCAACGGAATAATCGAGCGGTCGGAGATATCACCAGCCAACAAAACAATATCGGGATGTTGTTCATTTATCATTTTAACATAGTTATGCAGGAGTTTTTTATCAATAGAAATTCCAAGATGAAAATCGCTTGCTGCAACAATTTTCAGTACTTTATGTTGAGTTGGTTTATCGATACTTAAATTAAGTGTTACAATTTCAGGATGATTGAATTTGATGTTTCCAATAACCATTGCAATTCCGGTAATGCCCAATGTTACTACCATCGCCCAAAGACGGAAACTTGTCAAACCGGATGGGGCAAATTCTATAAAATAATTAGCTATCCGAACGATATCGACCACCAAAAAGCTTAAAAACAGATAAATAAAAACTATAATATAACTAAATCCGATAAAACTGACGGTTTTTGCAACAACAGGCTGCATGGCATTGCCAAATATCATCCCAACCATCATAGCCAGAAAAAGTAAAATTGCAGTGATAAGATAAATGGGACGGGAAACAGAAACGGGTGGCAGGGCTTGCCATCCGCGTACCATCACATATCCATTAAGTGAAAAAAGTATTGCTAAAGCAATAATAATAAATCCTATTTTCATAAATCGTTTAAATAATATTTCTAATTGCAAATTTAAACGTTTCAACATGAAAATTGTTTCATTTATAATGTAATTTTCGATTGTTGATTAGTCTTCGAAAATGCATTTTAACAAACAAGGCATTTTTAATATTCAAAATCCAAATATTTATTACAAGGTTTTTTGCAAAAAATAATACGTTGGTAATGAATTTTTATGTAATTTTACTGTGTTTAACAACCCTATTTCAGCAATGAAAAAAGTATTATTGATTTTTGTTTTCTCTGCAAGCATTTTTCTTTCATTATCATCACAAAAAGTCGGTCTTGTTTTAAGTGGTGGTGGTGCCAAAGGCATTTCGCATATAGGGGTAATCAAAGCACTGGAGGAAAACGGCATTCCGATTGATTACATTGCCGGAACCTCTATGGGAGCCATTGTTGGAGGCATGTACGCAATGGGTTACACCACCGACGAAATGATAGAAATTATCAAATCTCCTGATTTTAAACGCTGGTCGACAGGCGAGGTGGAATCGAATTACCAATATTATTTTCGTAATGCCGATCCAAAACCGGCTTTTGTTGAAATTCCCTTTAATATAAGCAATATCGATTCCATTAATTTGAAATCGACTGTTCTTCCAACAAACCTCATATCACCGCGGCAGATGAATTATGCATTTCTGCCTCTCACTGCTCAAGCTAATGCAATTGCTGGTGGCGATTTCGACAAACTTTTTGTGCCTTTTCGCTGTGTTGCTTCCGATATTTACAACAAAGAAGCGGTGGTTTTCCGGTATGGTGTGTTGGGAGATGCCATTCGGGCATCCATGACTTATCCATTTATGTTTAAGCCCATTATGATTGACAACCGATTGCTATTCGACGGTGGCATTTTCAATAATTTTCCTGTAGATGTGATGCGCAAGGATTTTAATCCCGACTTTATGATTGGAAGTGTGGTTTCGAACAATCCACGTAAACCCGACCAGCAGGATATTATCATGCAAATTGAAAATATGATTATGTCACATACTGATTACACTATTCCGAAAAAAGATGGTTTATTAATAAAGTTTAAAACCACTAATGTCAGACTTTTCAATTTTAATAGAGTGGATGAACTGGTTCAAATGGGTTATGATTCGGTAATGAAACATATTGATGAAATTAAAGCGCGAGTTCCACGACGTGTGACAGTACAGGAAATTGCCGAGAAACGGAATAATTTCAAAAACCGCTTCCCCAAGTTGATATTTCAACGAGTAATTGTGGAAGGTGTCGACAGTTTGCAAAAACAATATGTAGAGAATATTTTTCACTACCAAAACGATGTATTCACGCTTAAAGAATTTAAAGATTCGTATTTCAAATTAATTTCCGACGATAAAATCATGGAAGTTATGCCACATGCCGTTTTTAATTCGGCAACCGGAAATTTTGATTTAAATCTGTATGTAAAAATACAAGATCACCTGAAAGTGCTTCTTGGTGGTAATGTTTCGTCATCCACCTCCAATCAGGCTTATTTCGGATTGACCTATCAAAACCTGACTGAATTTGCACAAACCGCTTATATCGATGCTCAGTTTGGCAAAGTTTATAACGGATTAGGATTGGGAACACGGATTGAAATTCCATCTCAAAAAAACTGGTATATGAAGTTAGGAGCGGTGGTTCATAAATTTGATTATTTTGAAGGTGATCAGATTTTTTATGCTGATACCCGGACTTCCAATTTCACTCAAAATGAGTTTTATACAAAACTGAGTATTGGCATTCCACTTAACACGAAAGGACGAATGGAGTTTGGAATTGGATACGGTGCCCTGACAGACAGTTACATTCAGGATCGTTCCACTGCAACTGCTACCACCGTAAACGATAAAAGTATATTTTCGCTCGGAAGCATTTTTGGACGAATTGAAAGTTACACCCTCAACAACCTAATGTATCCAACAACTGGTTACAATTATACTACTTCCCTCCAGTTGATTGGTGGCGAAGAAACCTTTAAATCAGGCATTAATCCTGCTCAAACTGTTCCTGAAATTTCTGATCTGTGGATAAAGTGGGGAGCGAAAATTGATCAGTATTTTCCCATTTCTTCTCATTTTACCCTGGGAACTTATGGTGAATTAGCGGTTACAAACCGGAAATTGTTGCAAAACTACACGGCAAGTCTTATTCAGGCACCGGCTTTTCGGCCAACGCCACATAGCCGAACCGTATTTAATGAAGCTTTTAGTGCCAATCAGTTTGCTGCCATCGGTCTAAAACCAATTTATAATTTCACCAAAGAACTACATCTTCGTGGCGAAGCATATTGGTTTGTGCCCTACCAAAGCATTAGCCGTTCTGCAGATAATAAGGCATATTACTTAACCCCATTTACTTCTTCGCAGTTCATGGCTGAAACCACCCTGACGTTTAATTTTAAAATTGCTTCGGCGGGGATGTTTGTAAACTATTACAGCTCAGCAGCCAGTCAGTGGAATTTTGGTGTCAATATCGGTTTTTTGCTATTTAATCCGAAGTTTACAGAGTGATAGATTTTCCGCTTATTTCGCTGATATTCTCCTGGAAAATTTTTTCCAAAAAAAAAAAGAAATCCGATAAACGAATTTCTCTTTTTTATGTTGTTTCCGAAGATTGTGATTACACGCGTCTTTCTTTGATTCTGGCTTTTTTACCGGTAAGTGCACGTAAATAATACAATTTAGCGCGACGAACTTTACCACGTTTGTTAACGGTAATGCTTTCGATAAATGGTGAATCCAATGGGAAAATACGTTCTACGCCCACATTTCCTGAAATTTTACGAACGGTAAAGCGTTTTTTACTTTCGTGACCAACTATTTTGATAACATCTCCGCGATATTCCTGAATACGTTCTTTACTACCTTCAATAATACGGTAAGCAACGGTAACAGTGTCACCGGCTTTGAATTCAGGGTGCGTTTTTTCAACCAAAAATGCTTGTTCTGCAACTTTAATTAAGTCCATTATTGCTCTTTATTTTAATTAATATTATGCGCAATATTCACAGACCTCACTTATTCTGTCAGAGATTACGCTAAAATTGGACTGCAAAAGTACAGCTTTTTTTTTATCTGGCAAAAGTTTAAGCGTCTTTTTCAAACTATTTTCCGTAATAACACAAAAATAAATCACTAAAATAGTTGGTTTATGTGCTCTTAATCAGATGAATTCTTAAATGAAATAGTTATTGAATTATTTTCACTAACTTTGCACCCTCAAAAAAAAGATTGTGTTACATGCAGAAAATTAGAAACATTGCTATTATTGCCCACGTCGATCACGGCAAAACTACGCTGGTTGACAAGATGTTATTAGCCGGACACCTGTTCCGAGACAACGAAAACGCTGGAGAGTTAATTATGGATAATAACGACCTTGAACGTGAACGTGGCATAACCATATTAGCAAAAAACGTGTCCATCGATTATCTGGGGTACAAGATTAATATTATTGACACTCCGGGTCACGCCGACTTTGGTGGTGAAGTAGAACGTGTACTGAACATGGCCGACGGCGTATTGTTGTTAGTTGATGCTTTTGAAGGGCCAATGCCACAAACCCGTTTTGTGTTGCAAAAAGCATTACAAATGGGACTTTTACCCATTGTAGTTGTAAATAAAGTGGACAAACCGAACTGCCGTCCTGACGAAGTTCATGAAGCTGTTTTCGACTTAATGTATAATTTGGATGCAACTGAAACACAGTTGAATTTCCACACCATTTACGGTTCGGCAAAACAAAATTGGATGTCGGAAGACTGGAAAGACCGGACCGACAGCATTTTACCTTTGCTCGATGCCATTATCAAATATATTCCTGAACCTGAATATCTGGAAGGAACACCACAAATGTTGATTACCTCACTTGATTATTCGTCTTATGTTGGTCGTATTGCGGTGGGACGAGTTCACCGTGGAACTTTGCGCGAAGGAATGGATGTGAATTTGGTAAAACGTGATGGAAAAACCATAAAATCGCGCATTAAAGAATTGCATACCTTTACCGGTTTAGGACGAACACGTGCTACGGAAGTAAAATCGGGTGATATTTGTGCCTTGGTTGGTATCGAAGGATTTGAAATTGGTGATTCGATTGCCGATTTAAATAATCCGGAACCACTAACTCCAATTGCCATAGACGAACCAACTATGAGTATGGTTTTCACTATCAACAATTCACCATTTTTCGGAAAAGAAGGAAAATACGTTACTTCGCGCCACATTCACGACCGTTTGATGAAAGAATTGGATAAAAATCTGGCTTTGCGGGTTGAAAAAAATATTGATTCGGATATTTGGCACGTTTACGGACGGGGCATACTTCACTTATCTGTGCTGATTGAAACAATGCGTCGCGAAGGCTATGAAATGCAAGTTGGTCAGCCACAGGTAATTTTTAAAGAAATTAACGGAAAACGTTGCGAACCGATTGAACAGTTGACTATCAATCTCCCTGAAGAATGTTCCGGCAAAATTATTGAAATGGTAGCTATCCGCAAAGGCGAAATGCTTAGCATGGATGTGATGAACGACCGAATTCAACTGGAATTTTTAATTCCATCGCGTGGTATTATCGGATTACGTAACAATGTTTTGACTTCTTCGGCCGGTGAAGCCATTATGTCGCATCGCTTTTTTGAATATCAACCGTACAAAGGTGAAATTGAAAAACGCAATAACGGTTCAATAATTGCTATGGAAAGTGGCACGGCTTTTGCCTACTCTTTGGATAAATTGCAAGATCGAGGAAGATTCTTTGTTTTTCCACAAGATGAAATTTATGCAGGTCAGGTAGTTGGTGAAAGTGCTAAAGAAGGTGATATGGTTGTGAACGTTACAAAGCCGAAAAAGCTCACTAACATGCGTGCTTCGGGTGCCGATGATAAAGCCAAATTGATTCCGCCTATTGTTTTCAGTCTGGAAGAAGCGTTGGAATACATCAAAGAAGATGAATATGTGGAAATTACACCAGCCAGTATTCGCTTACGGAAAATCTATCTTGACGAGAACGAACGGAAACGTATGACCCGTAAGTAAGCAAATATAACTAGTTGATATTTAATGTCAAAATTATACTATAAAATTGAAATAGTCGTTTTAAAATCGTAATTGTCAAATATTATTTTGAAAGTATGAAAAATAAAAACTGTTATTTTCTGATTGCATTATTACTTTGCACTTCCGGTTTATATGCTCAGTTAGGCATTAAAGCCGGTGTAAATCTGGCAAACGAGATAAAATCATTTAGTCAGGCCTATATTGCTGCAGGATTTAGCTCTAAAAATCTTACTGGATATCAAATCGGGTTGATTTATCAGGCAATGCCTAAAAAATCAGGCTTAGGATGTGAAATCGGAGCATTACTTTCGCAGAAAGGAAGCACTTTCAGCGATAGCACCAACATTGCGAACGTAATTAAACAAGGTTATAAGGAACTGAATTATGTAGAAGTACCATTTAGAAACTGTTTAAAAAATAATGTAAATATAAACTGACTATCAGTTGTTTAATTGAATAAAATTTCGTAACTTTATGGAAATCAAACACATAAAGCACAATGAAAACGTATTCAACCAACCTCACCGA
>Ga0209429_10000231_pt1 | contig 40753 bp, 56 predicted proteins | sample BarGraNGADG00212_3_FD_184493 | JGI IMG/M metagenome (GOLD analysis project Ga0209429, IMG submission 184493) | Arctic peat soil microbial communities from Barrow, Alaska - Barrow Graham LP Ref core NGADG0004-212 (SPAdes) (version 2) | ecosystem: Environmental > Terrestrial > Soil > Wetlands >... | reverse complement strand
TTCCTTTGCATCAGCTTCCTCTTTTGCAATCCTGTCGGCTTCTACCTTGCGAACCGCTTCCATTTTAGCCTCGTACATACCCTTGGAAGTCTGCAATAGGCTTGCATAAGTTTCGTCTGCCATTGCGCCTAAGTCGCTGAATGCTGAAAAATCTACTGCATAGGGAGTCAGTTCGCATACTCTTACAGCCTTGAGAACTTCTTTGCGCTTCGCCTCTTTTATCTCTGCAAACTTCTCCTGTTCGTCAAGGTAGTTTTCTATTGGCTCAATGACAGCTTTCAGAACATTGGCTATTCCGTCAATCGCCTTGCCCTCACGAAGCGACTGCTCTTTAAGTGTCTTGCGTGTCTTTTCAACTTCAAGACGTTTGCTTTTGAGGAACAACCTGCCCTCTCTTGCCATCTTCATTTCAGCCTTTTGCGATACGTCCTTGATGACAAGCGTTTTCGCCTTTACTTCCCACTCGGCGGCAAGTATAAAATAGTTTGAGAAGTTGTCCAGTAGCACCTGTGCCTTGCTTTTTTCCAATCCGCTTTCCTGCACAATTTTAGCAAGTTGCGTTTCGGGTTCTACCACTTCAATCGGTGTAAAATCCTCACTCATTTCCGTTTCCTTCCTTAGTCTGTTAATTTTTTCAACATAAATCCGTCTGGTTTTTGATTGATAAACGGCGCAATGGTATCCGCCAACGCCTTGACCGCCTCCTTCTGCGACTTGAACAAACCCTTTCCCTTCGCCTCCTTCGCATACAGGGTTTCCAAGTCTGGTATGCTTATATCCACGCACGACATAAACGCCTCAATCGGGATTACATTATGCAGGAGATTGAATACCCCTTGTGCATCGGCACATTTCCTTGCACCTTTGCGGGTTTTCAGTTGGTAGCCAATCTGCTCCGGCGTTACCTCGTTCTTGATAAGCCGTTCACGAGCTACATTCTCAATGCTTGCGACCTGCGCCGTAAGTTGCTTGATGAAATCCTTCACCTGACTTGTCTGTACGAGTGCATCGTGCAAGCCCTCTATGGACAACTCATGCGTATGCTCAATCTTCGCAACCGCCGAGCTTATACCCTTAGTCCACACGGCGTATTCAGGACAAGTGGGTTTCGCATCGCAAAACTTGCACTGTTTCTGCCCTGCATGAAGCTGAATACCGCTTTGCGTTTCAGCGTAAATGTTTTTCAGCAGTAGCGGAAAATCAGTCAAATCCTCACGGCTGTAAGTAGTTTCGCTGAATCCGGCATTGCCTAGACGGGGCTGGAAGATTATGCAACGGCATGTACTTATTGGATATTTTTGAAACATCATAGTTGCATATGTTTTCAACTGCCAGTTCTCCGATGCAGGAGTAACCGCACCTCGCCCGAATTTTAGGTCAATGAGTATTCCATTTGAAATCAACTCAAAATTGTCATTTTCAGTTTCATTGATAAGGATAAGGTCGGCAGTTCCTTCAAGTATCTCCACCTTTTCGTCATCCACGACGTTCATTTTGATTTCATGTTGCCATACGTCGTCAGGTGCAAGCCTACTCATAAGCTCAAAACATCTTTCTACGCATATCATCTGTTCGCTAGACAGCCCTGATATATCATGTTTTGCAACCTTATCGTGTAACATCGTGCCTTCCTTTGCATACTCTGACTCTGTACGGGGTATCCCCTCGCACATTTTGAGGCATCCGGGGCATAGGACGCATTGTTCGACCTTTGAGGGGCGAAAATCCTTATTCAACATTTAATGACTCCTTTTCTTTTGTCCATTGTTCCGTCCACTTTTCTACGGAGCCATTGTAATTCTTATTTATTTCTTCTGCCCTGTTGGATATATCGGAAACGTGCATTTCCTTCATCCAATTTATACCCTTTTGTGCAATGCTTATCTGCCGTGCAAATTCACATTTTTTGCGACTTTTAAGACACGCCATACTAGATACGGTAGCAAGTGTGCAATCTACCATATAAGCAAGCGCATCTGCTGTGTTTCTAATTTGATATTCCCTCATACCTTAAACCCCTCTTTCCTTTTGTATTTTTAACTCTATTAACGTTACATTTTTCCAATCCCACTTACATGAGCGATTGTGAATGTACGTTTCTACTTCCACAAATTCATGCGGAAATATTTCGTCAAAAGAAACAACTCTACCTAATCCATCAGGGCAAATTGCCTCCTGTCCGATAATTGGTCGTGTGTTTCTATTCATACCTTAAACCCTTTCCTTATGCTTTTCTTTTTTACTTTTGTATTAGGAATTTTTTCCAATTAACTCCATCATTGCTTCCATATAAAGTATATGTCGGCATATTGTCCTCAAATTTACGCATTGCCTTATTCATATCCTTTTGCGCTTGCTCGACCTTTTTCCTTGTAATGGGGATATGAACTATACTGCCCCATTTGCCTGTTTTCTTTTTTGGCTCGTAGACGTACAAACCCCAACGTAGCAGTTTGAGTATTTCCGCACCCTGCATATTCAGAATGAATCCTGCCGGTATAGGCTTACTGCAACAGTAACTTTTCGGGCAGATTACAGCCCGTTTTGCAAACGCCGTATCTGCCAACTCCTGCAATGTTTTTACCTGTTTCACGTTACTCCCCCTGCCCGAACGGCACATAAGCCTCGACCTTCGCCTTAAACCCTGCAAAGCTCTTAACGGCATGTTGCTGACGGGTTACAGAAACCTTGTCGTAGCTTTCGCCCTGCTTGATGTACTTGATGGAGACAAGGAAGGCTAGGAGCTTGGCTTGCGGAAGCGACTTCATCAGCTTGACGTACTCGGATGCCTCTGCCGCTTGCTTGGCAACCTGTTCCATAGACTTCTCCGGTTCACTTTTTGGCTCTACTGGTGGAATAGTCGCATCAGCTATAGCTTTTCCTACTATGGTTTCCTTTGTAGATTCAACACAAGGTTGTATTGGTTCTACAATTACCGTACACTCAACAACCTTTTCCTCCTTTGCCTTCTTACCCTTCCCTTTGACTCCGAAAAGCTCCTGCGCAGGGGTAGTAAGCTTCTTCTCGCCTTCGCCACCAGTTTGACCTGCTTCACCGCCAGTAAGTGCTTCTTTATCGTAATTATCCAGCCCTTCACTTTCCGAACACATGAAGGAAGTGGATGCGGGATGGTACGCCCTCAATCCCTTTGCAATGACGGTATTCCGCAACATGTCGTCAGGATGGTTAGTCCAGTTGGATTTGCCGACAAGTTTGGCTCTGACCGCTTGTGCCCACGTGTAACCGAAGGTAAAAGGCTTACGGTCAGGCATGGTGAATAACCCCTTGGCTTCCTGCGCATTTGTCACAAGCCACTCTATTTCACCGCCGAATGACTGGAAATCAATGTGCATGGCTTTTGCCCACTTGCCTATTGCAGTCTGACCCTGTGCATTGGTAATGGGGAAAAACCTCTGCACGGCTATACAGGGATGGCTTTTTTCAGCCTGTACGACAAGGAACAGGGCAAGCACCTTATCCTTGGTATCCCACGCTCCGAACATTTTCGATTTGGCAAGCACTTCCGCCATTTTCTCCAAGTCCTCAAACTTGTAGGTTCTGGCAATTCCGGTTTCACTCTCTCTTTTAACTAGGTCGCTCATGGCAACTCTCCTTTTTGTTTGTTTATTTTAAATTTTCCAACTGTTTTTTTAATGATTCAGTTTCTTCTTTGACCTTATCCTCTGTCCAATTCGCCTTTGTGTCTGCGTAATGTGCGGTATCAAATCCGAACACCCACCAATCGGCACGGTCTTTCTTTGTTGTTGAGAATAAATCTTTTACATTGCTAAGGTTTTCCGCAAATGTCAATCCGCCATGTGCGGATATTCCTGCTTCGTCTGCAAAATCATAACTTTTACCAAAAAGTTTATGTTCCTTTGGAATAGCTACATAACCATTTCCCCAACCATGTTCGGTATGTAACCATGTAATCGGCATCACGCAAGTCAAAAATTTCATTTCAATTACCCCTTTTTTTGTTTATCTACCCTACAATCATCAGTAGCAGATACGCTATTATTATAGATTGGGTTTCGATGGTCATTGTTCCTCTTTCGTTTCAATTTCGCAGTTTCCGTTACAGGTTCTGCACTCCTCAACTACTTCTCCCGAATTATCGCATCGTCGGCAATCCTTTCCGTAAGCACCTAAACACCGTGGACATGTCCTCACTTCAAATCCCGACCCTTTGCAACAATTACACGGATGCTTCATTTCTCAACCCTTTCCTGTTTGTTTTGTTTTGCATGGCACTTTAAACAAGTCCATGTTATTATATCGTCGCCTCTGAACCATGATATTTCCTCAACTTTTTCTATCACGGTTTTACAAGTTTTATCATGGCAAATACTGCATCCGACTTTTTTGAAATAAGGTTTCGTATCAGTATTTAACCTATGCTCGTATGTTTCAAATTTTCTTCCCATTGTTTATTTTTCCTGTTTTGTTTTATTTACGTCGAAAACCTTGCGGTCTTTAAGTTCGCTTAACTTCCCCTTGTTGAAAGTGGTTCCAATAGTGCCATCGGGATTTACAGTTTGGAATGGACGGTAATAGCCGCATGGGCGACTCCAAATTTCTGTTTTCCTACCGCAAACCTTCTTAGTCATTTCAGTCAATCCTTTCGACGGGAGTCTTGTCAATTTTAATCATCTTGCTCACAGCTACAGCCTTCTTACCGACAGCCTTTTCCTTCATAGTCTTGCCTATCAGCTCCTGATTTGCAACCACTAAATCGCTTGCACGTTTGAAAGCACCGTCCTTTCCTGCGAGAATGTCCTTGGCTATCTGCTTGGATTCCTTGGTGGCAAGAACGTCCTCAAGGATTTGCGTAAGGGTGTAGATTTTGAACTCACGCTCAAGGTGGTTGGACAGGATGCCCAAAAAGTTCAGCGCACCGTCAATCTTCTCAAGGTCAGATGCTTTCAAATAATCATCCTGCGCCTCACGGAGCGTTGTACCTGTAAAATTCTTACTGTAAAGCACGTCCATGATTGCAACTGCCACCGACTCGATTTTCTTGATGTCTAACATTATCGCTCACTCCTTTTATTGAAATCTTTTTGCCATTTTTTCAGCAAAACATGCTGATTTCTTTTTAATACCTTTAATTGACTAATTGGAAACCATGAAACCTCCCCGTCATTTTGAAAAAATAAAGTGCAAACAATATCGGTAATTTCTCTCCTATCTTCGACATTATAGTGTTCTTCTTCCATGTGAACTATTATTGCTTCTTTTTTATTAGACCAACCATCGGTGAATTTTTTGCTTACCTGCACCAAGTCAACCAATCGGGGCTGTAGTTTTTGACTCATTACTGTTTCCCTTTCTTTATAATTGCTTCCTTAATCGCCTGTACGATAAACTCCCTCATTGTCTTGCCCGACTTTGCGGATGCCGATTTGATTTCGGCATGCAGGTCGTCGTCTAAAAGTAGCCTGTAGGTTTTCATAAATCACTCCGATATTATTTTGTTATGAAAGGTAACATAGGTTACAAAGGTAATACTGTCAAGGCAATAAACATCACATATTTTTATCCTGTTTATCATCAACGATTTTTAGCGGAAAGTTTTTCTGCTTTCTCTTTTTCGTAGTAGTCTTTCTGTCTTTGTTTTGAAGCCGACCTTTCATCGGCATCCATGCCCTTCTTCCACATTTCATTCATGGCATCGCTTTTAATTTTAAGCAGATATTTTTGGAATGTCTTTTTTTCATCTTCGGACGATACGGGTTTATCCTTATGCGCATCATTGTAGGTTTGTATTCTTTTTTCATATTCGGGGAGTATTTTTTTTGCCGATTCAGCGTATTTGCCTATGAATGTCTGAAATTGTTCTTTTGTCATCCATATTTCACCGTCAGGCACTTTCTCACCAAATTCATACTGCCCTTGATTACGGGCAAGGGTTATCATGTGACCGACAAGTAAGTTCGCCCTAGTGGTCGTCTTGGATTCGGGCGATATTTCGCCGTCCTCATTATACATGATTTCATTCTTATTAGCTGACCACTTATCGTTTTTAAAGTTGCGGATAGTGTCGAAACCGACTGCATCAATCATCTGCTTGGTATATTTACCTGCGTTTATCGTGTAATTGTAGGCATCTTCTCCCTTTAGGATTGCGCCGTTTACTTCAGGTGCGCCGGGCTTGCCTAGCTTGACATTTTTCTCTGATAGCAGTTTGAAGTATTCATAGTCAGAGCCTTCAGCGTTGACCGACAAATAGCCGAACGGATGATTTTTTACAGGGGAACCGAAATAGCCAACGGAAGAACGTGCGAACCCTTGAAAAAAGGGAATCTGCGATAATATTTTTGCGGTAGTATCTTTATTGTCAACTTTATTCTCCATGAACCAACCGCTTACTTCCTTAGCTATACCAGGCACGATATTACCTGCGCTTCTTATTGCAAATGATTCCAATTTATCCTTAGTTGTATCTGTACCCATATTCTGATTGAACATATCTACAAAGCCGTTCATGCCTTTGATAAAGCCTGTATTCATAGTGACTCTGCCAATTTCAATCATAGGAACTAATGCCTTGTCCATCCAATCGGTATCTTTCCATTTGCCTGCACGCTGACGGTCACGTATGCCACCGATAACGGCTAATGGTGCGGCGAGTGGAATTATATTTGAAAAAGGAATAATACGTTTGCCAAATCGTATCGAGAATGGATATGCGCCTATGGTAGCCATTTTTTTTCTGCGTACAGGGTCGTCAACCATGGAACCGTAAACGTCAAACCAACCCTCAAAATCCTCGCCTTCATCTTTTTTGCCAGCCATTGCAAGAATACCCAATGCAGTCATTCCCGCCACGCCAGCCATAGAACGTTTCAACCGTTGCACTCGCCTATCCCAAGATATAAGTTTAGGCTTAGAATCAAATCCCACTACTGACGGTATGCTATACGGTACAGCCATTGTAAGGAATCCTCTGCCTGCTCCAACGTCAAGTCCATATTCGGCAATATTTGCAAGGATGCGGGTGAACGTTATGATATTTTTCAATGTCATTTTTCCGGCAAGCATGGGAACCTGTGCAGACATTGGCATATCTTTTGGAACTTTCCAAGAAGATAGTTTTCCTGCCAGTATTCCCGAAGTAGTGATAATACCTGTTCCTTCTCCGTTAAGCGTACCGTCTAAGCCAAATTCCTTACTCCTATCTCCAATAGTGCCGTGGTCGGTTGGTGTCGTATTACGGTTGCTTTCGCCTATTTCCCAAGTCCTGCGCTTAATCCATGTTCTCCGTATATCCATGCCTTCCTTGCTCGTTTCAGAAACAACTACGCCAGTAACTTTACCAGTAAGATTATCACGCTTTTTCAACAGCACTTCTTTCGCACGGTCAAATTCACGGGTAGCTTGCTCTGTGGCAGACTGTTTCTGATTGTCGGTCAGATATAAAACCTCTTTAACATAATCCCAATATTTGTCCTTAGTAATTTTGCCTTCTTTAAGAGCCTTGTCGGCTAATCCAACGGCAACTGTTCTAGCCTTTACACCTTGAAGCGGTTTGAATATCAACGTATCTGCGCTCATCATTGCACGTTGGACATATACATTGTTATTCAGAAAGCTCGCCTTGCCCTTGAATAACCCTCTGCCTACATTGGGAGCCTCTACTTTTTTCTCAATTTCACGGATGATATTCTTTCCGGTTTTGATATGGTGCAAACCTTCCGATAATCCTTTTGCGAAACCTTCTTCGGGAACCATCCACAGTGATTGCAGATTACGTAGGGATTTTCCTTGGTTAAGCGGATTTATGTCTATAAGTTCAAGAAGTGTTTCAGGTACGGCAAGAATACTAGTTCCCCCTAAATTTGTACCCTGTGTAGATAATCTCGACAACATGAATGAATAAAACAGGCTTGTAACTTGGTCGTCAAGTGAAATTTTGTCATTGATAACCTGTTGCATGGACTGCATTAAATCCTGCTGGAAGTTCTTGTATTCAGCAGTATTTGGCTCAAACTTGGAAAGGTCGTCTGCAAGCCCGATAAGTTCCTTTTTAGCCTTGTCGTCAATCCTGCCGATATTCATTTTATCCATGAATATTTCGGCAATTTGGTCGGACGAAATAATACCCTTCACATGAGCATCGCCAACCGCTATAATCGCATTTTTCAGTTGCTTGCGTGTTTTTATATCACGGTTACGGAAATTGATTTTAGCAGTAACCCTTTCAATAAAATCCTTACCGAAATCAAACTCCTGCTGTGGGTCAACAGGGCTAGGCTTGTTGCTTTTCGCTATGGCATCCCTGACTTGCGAGGCATCCAAGTTGTTCTTTTGTAGTATAGGCTTCGTATCAACCTTGCGTTCTCCTGCAATGGCGGTAAGGGTTTCAAATAAAATCTGCTTGATACGGACGGGTTGAACACCTTTGCCTTGAAACTCATTTGCGAGGATACTGCCTGCGTTACGGGCATCTTGCAAGTTAGGTGAAAGTATCAATTCCCTTGCACGTTCGGCTACCTTGGCTTCATTGTCGGACTGCTTGCTAAACAGCATCCCCTGACCTTTTTTACCTGACTTGCCTTCATATGCCCCTATTTTCTGCTTTAATTCGTCAAGCGATTTTGCCTCTAAGCCGAAGCCCATATCATCTGCATAGGTTATCTCCTTCACTTCGCCAAGAGAGTCTTTGACCGCATACGCCACATAGTCAAATTCCGTGCCTCTGCTATCAAGGGTAGAGCCTTTATGTTTTGTCAATTTATCGGCATATTTTTTGGGATTATTTTTTGCATCAGCCATTACTTCGGCAATAATCTTTTTACCTTCGGGTGTCTTATCAAACGGCAACTCCGGCGACAACTCGGTAGCCTTTTTGTAAGCCTTGTTTATGCGCTCTGTTTCAAGTTCCTCGAATGTCTTTTCCTTTTTCGAGTTATCCACCTGCTGTTCGAGGTTGAAAACGTCCTTTGCAAAGGAAAATTCAGGTTCGTTGGCTTTTTTTGCCTTGCTAAACAGCAATCCCGCATCGCCCCTGACAGCCCTCATCATGTCATCCATAGCTCTATCAACCGCACTTGTTTTCTGGTCGGATATCACTTCTTTGATTACAGGTGCAAGTACGTCCTCATGCTTCTTGACAAAGTTTTCCTTAACGACACGGTTTTGGTGGTTGATATTCGCTTCTACTGCAATGGGGTTAGTCATTATCGCTTGCAGTTGCCCCATAAAGCGGATAGCCCTACCATAATCGGTTCCCTGCCCCTGTGCTTCAAGGGTAATGCGTAAAGCCTCGTTGCTGTAAGCGTCAAAAGCGTTTTTATCGGCATCGGCAACCTTGCCGTTTTTACGCAACGCTCCTGCCATGTCGTAGTATTGATTTACGGCATTCGCCAGTATCCCTATCCTTACATCTTCAGAAACGCCCGAATCTTTTGCAATGGCAAGTTGGATAGCCTTATCCATGCCTACGTTCTTCACCAATTCATTCATCTGTGCAAAAAGGGCTTCATCTGATTTGACTTCGTACTCCTGCTTACCTACCGTGGTAAACGGCGCAAGTTTATCTTGAAGTGGTTTTAGCCAGTTCAGAGTACGAACACCTTCTTTGCGAATCGCATTTTTCTCATTGGCGATTGGCTCGATAACCCCTTGGACTATATTCGGACGTGAAGGATCTTTCTCGCTTGCTTTAACCTCTCCAAACAGCCTATCAAGCCATTCCCTAGACTTCGCATATTCCTCGTGCTTTTCCTGTGCACTTGCATCAGGCATGGCATCTAACTTATCAGTCAGTTCACCATTTACTATGTCTGCTACACGGGATTCGGCAGGAGTGTTGCCCTTGAAAACTTCCTTAACCCCGTCCTTATTTTTCTCGCCATTCATAACCCTGTCGAACTCGGCTGATACTTTCACCCTGTTTATTTCCTTCTCGTAGGTTTTAGTATCTCCACCTAGTGCGGTAACGGACTTGGCTATCATATCCATAATGTCAGTTTCGTTAAACGACTTTGCGTATTCGCCTAAACCCATCTTTTCAAGCATCTTCGCTATCAGCCCTTGGATTTTACGGATAAGCGGATGCCCCTCTTTTAGCAAGCCGGATTCTGCATACTTGGCAAACCCTTCCTGTAATGCAACTGCACGGTTACTTTCACCTGTGACATCCACAAGTTTTCTAAAAGCCTCATTTGTCTTATAAAGGTTTTCCAAGACGGGAACAAGTTCGGGGAATGCCTTCAGTATTCCGGCATGTCCAATACCCTCATGCAGTAGGCGTTTAACCGTGTCCTTTGCGGAAAAGTTATCGGAAAACGAGTATATCTTGCCGTTATAGTAAAACGCATGAGCTGAATCACCGCCGATTTCCTTCGCAAACGCCCTTCTCGCATCAGCAGGGAAAGCAGGGTCTAGTTCGTCTTTTAGTGAAACCAATTCGGGCATGAACGGCAGGACTTTTTTTATCCTATCATAAATAGAAGTTACTGTTTCGGGTGCATTGTCAATCCGTCCTTCGCCCTTGCTGTTATTTTTACTGAAATTAATATCTGCGTTGTCTTTTTGCGCTTGCTTGAATATTTCAGTCGCCTGCCCTTTATAAGTGTTGCCGTTTTCCACAGCCTTTTTCACGTCGTCCATGTAGAATGCGAACAGATTGGAGTCAGAGGGCATATCCTTGGCGTTTTCCGCAAGAACCGATGCGATACCCATGTCGGGGTTATTTTCATCTAAATCAGCTATCTCTTTCGCTTTTTCATCTGTTATTTTGGCAACTTCGCTGAAAGTTTTAATGTCGGACTGACGTTTGTCGTTAATATCTTTTTCCATTTCGGCATAACGCTCGTTTTCACGTTTATTTGCAGACTGCATATCACGCATGGTTTGTGTTTTATTTTCACGTTCCTCAAGTGCCTGTTGTAAAAAATCTTCAAGGTGCATGGTTTCGTCGGCTATTTTTCCGTCTTTAAAAGCAGGGATAATTTCAGTGTCTATATTATGTTCTTCTGTGATTTTTTTAACATCAATGCCTGCCTTAACCTTGTCAAGTATTGCGTCCGTGTCGCTACGTTTCCGTTTAAGGTATCCATACAGGGTTGAATTGTCTATTTCATCGGAAATGGCTTTAGTCTGCTTGCCTATATTGAATTTAGGCTTAGGTGTTTTCGGCAATTCCGGCTGTGTTTCCTCTTTCGGCACGATAGGCAATGCTTTCGCTTCTTCTCCGGCAGGAAGTTCGCCCTGTGCAGGTTTCTGTGCGTCTTTCATGGCGGGAACTATGTCGGATGCCTTGCGGTTGTCGGGATATTTTATGCCGTCAAAAATAGGCTTATTGATAGGTTTTGGAAACGGTAGCCTTGTCGCTTCTTTGCCCGTAGGCAGTTCACCTTCAGCAATAACCTTTTTCACTTTAGGGAAGGGTAATTTGCTGACTTCTTCGCCTACAGGAAGTCCATCTTTAACGATGGTTTTTTCTACTGTTACCAAAGCATTGATAGTTTTATCGCCCCTGCCTATAGCCGCCAATATCCTATGCCCACCATCGCTAATAATGAGATTCCCTTTGGCATTGATTTTAAGATATACAGGAGTGTCTATTTTTTGTCTAGCATATTTTTCAACCCTATCCGCATCTGTGGATTGACGTAAATAATCAAGGGTTTCTTCGCTGAAATCAGAAAGATTAATTACACGTTTTTCAAGTGTACCAACATTTTTCTCCGTATCAGCATTTTTAAAGACTTCCCCTTTGCGTTTTGAACGCTCATCTCCTGCCCTTATAGACTGAATTAACTTGACTGCTTCTTTTGGCTCTATAATAGTAGATGTTTTTGACGGCTCTACGATAGGCAGTTTACGGGCTTCGTACTTATTGGCAGGAATTTCAGGCTGTTCCATTTTCGGCTTCGCCTCGCTTGCAGTAATCTTACCCTTGACTGCTTCATCCTGCAACGGTAATTCAGCCTGCGGTATGTTTTTCCGCACATTGAGCAGGTTGTTTATGTCATTCAACTGCTTCGCCTCGGATGCAGGAACAGGTTGCCCTTTTGCATTGGCTTTAGTCTGATTGTCAATAAGTTCATTCCGCATAGCCGTCAACTGTTCGTCAGATTTTGCAGTCAAAGCGTCAGATTTTTCAACCGTTTTACGCTCATACATATCCTTAATCGCTTCAGGCGTGATACGGTTTTTCCTGATAGCCGTAAGCACCTCGGTAAGTTTTTGCCCATTTTCCTTGGCAAACCACAGATTTTGCGAGTTGTCCGTGATGAACTTTTCAACTGTGTTGGTATCGGGTATGCCCGTCTGCCCCAAGTCAGCCCATTTCGCAACAATATTATCATGCAGAGCTTTCACGTCTGCAAGTGAATGATTGCCGTCCTTGTCAATAGGCACACCTGCATTATTCAAAGCTATGGCAAGCGTATCTAACGGCTTGCTGTAAGCCATCTGTACGGGTGTCCTTGCTCCACTTGCATCCTCGCTCATTACTGTACCATCGTCTGCGATATGCAACTTGGATTCGGGAGTAAGTTCGCTTGCAGGAATCATTTGCGGTTGCGGTGCAGGCGTTTCCTGTGCAACCTCGCTGACTGTCCCTTCCTTCTTCGCAACCTCAATCGGAGGCAGTAATGCGGATAAGTCCTTGCCCTGCATCTGCTCGCCCATCGCCTTTTTAAATTCAGCTTTTTGCTGTGGTGTGGCATGTTCAGATGTAAATTTAGTGTGTGCAAGTCCACCGACTCCCAATGCCATCATTGTAGGCAATGCGTCTATTACAGCCTTGCCACTGTCCATGACAAGTTTTTTCACATCTACATGCTTCCAAAATTCATCACCTTTCAAATCCTTATCCAATGCAGTTCCTAGTTGTTCCATAAACCCAGTTATGGCAGTTTGCTCACCCATCATCAATGAACCCTGAATTGCAGTTTTATCATAATTCCAGATAAATCCATTTACGGCATTCATAAGCGTGTCTACATTGACGGGCTTGGGTTTAAAAAGCATTCCACTTAAATTCCAGTGCATTATCGCACCTACACCAGCTCCACCGAGAATGCTCAATGGTGCGATTATCCGTTCATCTGTAATACCATTATCCCTTAATTTTTTACCGATTTCAGCCGCTCCGTTTAATCCCCAAATTGTCAATCCTGCCGTAGTTGCAAGTTTTGTTGCAAGTGGAACTACTTTTTTACCCTCCAACATGTACGGAGCCAGTTTACCGCCAAACGTTGCTTCTCCTAGTCCCGGTATTAAACTTGTCGCCACTGTTGCCAAAAGAGGAGCCCACATATCAGCAACGCCTAATGCGCCTTTCTGATACCATGTATTCCCTTCTGCGGGATTAGCTTGTTGTTCCGCACTTGACATCTGACTTGAACGCTCGTATAGGGATTTCAGTCTTGGGTCATTGGTATATCTGCCAACCATGTCTATTATCGGCTCCGCAAAACTTAAAGGACTTCTACCGGCACGTACAGCTATTTTATTCCAAAATGACTGGTCGGGATTACTTGCTTCGTCGGTTATTTTAAAAGGTGTTTCCTTGCCTGTCTTATCTGCAAAAGTAACAGGTTTAGTCCCTGTGCGTTCATCCACATAAGTCTGCCAGTTTTTCGCCTTTTCGTCGGCAATCTCGCCTGTGGATTTCATCTGCGGTTGGGCGGATTCCTTGTTAATCTGCAAATCGGCAACAGTTTTTTGGGATTCCTTGTCATCGGCATATTGGCTCTTGCCCATATCAAATCTACCCTGTGCATGTTTAATAGCCTTTTGCATGATAGATTTATTCTGTCTAGGGTCGCCACCTTTAAGCAGATAAGTTTTCTCATCTTCGGATAGCGTAGGTACAAGCGTGGGAATATCGGCACTCCATTTATCAGTGCCAACCCCTACGGATATTTCGCTTGCAACATTACCTGAACCATCCTGCATAGGCAATGCACCGAAAAATCCGTCGCCTTTTGCTGTACCGTCGAGTCTAAGCCCGTATTTATTAACGGGTTTCTCTTTCGGTATGACGCTTGAAAAATCAATACCATTATCCGTATTCGCCTGTGGCTCCTGCGGTATCACGGATGAAAAGTCAATACCTTGTTCAACTGGGTCGGCTTTTGGTATTACAGACGAAAAATCTATGCCTTTATCGGTAGCTGTCATATCGGTATTTCCTTATGTCGGACGTTTTATTTGGCGGAAACCTGCGACGGATTATACACTTGCGAAAGCAACTTTGCAACATCTTCCGGTTTCGCCCCTCGCTTAATCGCATCAAGGGCTTTTGCCTTATCTATTGCAGATGCTTTTGTAAAGGCAGGATGTACTGAAATATCGGCAACAGGAGCAACCTGTTTACCTGCAACGCCGTCATTCTTTTTATTCGCACTTAATTCGTCAATAATCTCATACGGGTCAGTTTTGGGATTATTTTTAAATTCCCGATTATGTTTTGCAATTAACTCTCTGCCTGCCTGATTAGCAACCCATTTTTCAGGCTGTCCGGGTCTTGCTATATCTGTTCTGTATTTCGGGTTCATAGGGTCAGTTTCATTCGCATCAAGAATTGCATCGGCTAAATCCTTTGCACCTTTTTCATTAGAATAAAGGCTTGCCCGTGCTACAACAGGCTTTTCAGTTTTTGCAACCCTTCCGTCCAACATTGCATTAATATCTAAATTTTTATCAACTACCACGAGTTTATCCGCACCGGGCACTTGATAAGCGACAAAATTACCATCAGCAAACAGCGATGGATTTTTATTAAGCTGTTCTTCTGTATATAATGGCGAACCTGTCATATTTGAAATGGCTTTCATTGTCACATTAGCATCCTTGTACGGATTGTCTATTTCCGATACTCTAGCTTGATTTATCTTTAAACGTGCTTCAGCTTCAGGTATAGTATATTTAGTGCGAAATTCGCTTTCCTGTGTGTCTTTTAATATAGCCTTGCGTTCTTTATCTTTGGCTGTATGTGCAAGTTCGTATTGTGCGTCCTGTTCCGCCTGTGCATCAACTATGGAATTGCCTGTTTTTGCCCTTGCAGTTGCGGTTCTCATATCGGGTTGCCTGTTTACAGCACCGCTTCTAACAGATTGCATTATCCCTTCAGCCTGATTTGCAGGTGAAGTGTTGTCACTGTCAAAACTGCTTGAAAATGGAAGTCCTGAAGGTGAACCGATGCCACCACCACCGCCATTTAGTCTTTGATTTTTCTGATTTTGATATGCAATATTAAACTGATTATTTTGTACACCCATACGGTCATACGCTAGTGCCAGCTGCTGTTCCTGTTGAATTTTATTTTGCGCATCCATTTTTTCCTGTTCGGAAAGTTTTGCCACCTGCATTAATCCTGCGAAATTCTGCTGGTCAGCCTGTTGACCTGCTTTCGCCATAGCCATATCCTTATTATTCGCCTCATTTTCAGCCATAGCCATGGCAAGTCCGACATATTTGCCGGATGACGGGCTTACGCCTGCCGAAATAAGTTTACGCTTTTGAAGTTCCGCTTCCATTTGCGCCCGTGTAGCCGCATCCACGCCAGCCATATTGACGGCATTGGCTCTGCTTGGTAACATTGAACTTAAAGATGCACTCATGGTTTTACCTGTTATTTAATATATTAAAATCCGCCTAGACCGCCTCTAGTGTACTGCTTGGGAAGATTTATATGCGTTTGCGTTCTTACAGGATGCTCAAGCCCCCATTGGTTGTTCTGTTGATTCATTTGAGCATATTGCAATCCCAAATTCTGCCTTTGCATATCCCAGCCCATCTGATCACGCTGTTTCTGCTGATTCAGTCCCGCCGTTTGCAGGGAACGGTCGAAGTTTTCACGGTCGGTCATAATGCCAGCCTGTGTCATATTCGCCGCCTTGTTAGCCGCTTCATCTATTGCGGTTGATTTCATTAAACCGGAATATTGGGTAGCCATAGGATTCACACCCATTTCCTGCAAACCGCGCATCTGACCGCCGATTGCCATGTCGTATTGGTTTGCGGTATCCATACCTGCCATATTGACACGGTACGGCTTACTCATTAAACCCGATCCCATAGAAAAATTACCCATTTTATTGACTCCCGATTTCAGTTATTATCGAATCAAGTACACGTTTAGTTTCAACATCATGCACCTTGTCGGTTGACGGTGCTGATTTGCCAGTTCTCTTGGAATCCGCTATGCCATGTACTATACGCCTTAATTCGATATTTTCCATATAGTTTGGTGCAATTATTGAAGAACGTCTGCCAGATGCATATTCCGCAAGCGACTGAATGACCCTGCGGTGTTCCTGATTGGCTATATTTAGTGTATTTATCACTGTTGCAACTCCTTTGAGTTTTCAGCAACCGCAAACCAATCTATTGCTTGCGAAGAAACTATCTCATAATAATGCTTGCGTTCAATACGAGTTATAGGGAACCTGTACGCTCCCTGTGAAGTGACAGTGGAGGAGGCTACCAATTCACCTTCAGCGTACAAGTTAATTGTTACGTTTAAATCACTCCCGTTAGGCGTAATTCTGAACCATGACGGCGACCACGGTTTCATATCGTGAAATTCCTTGCTTCGCCATATAAATGTCTTATTTTCAGTACCACCCTCGAATTTGACTATTTCGGCATCCTGTATCATATACATCTTGCCTTCTGACAAGTCAACATAAGTGCCGTTGGCGTATTCATCACATGTAGTTACATTATTGCCGTCAAATATGATATGGTTACTTGTTCCTGCATAGTGAATAAACATGTGATATTTACCTTCAATAACTTCGCATACTGCCACTTCGGGATGTAACGTTTGCCATTGTTTAGGACTGTATATGGAATTTGCAGGGTTATTCTCATTGTAAGTGATATTTTTACCGCTACCGCCCTGCAATGCGATAAGTCCGTCTATGCTTGCGTACATTACAACATTACCTATACGCTTGATTGACCGCTTGCTAACACACGGATACGCTGTGGCTAATTTCGCCTTATACATGCCGTCTGGACTGTTTCCTGACATGATTTCAGGATATTCCTTAGTCACGATGTAAGTATCATTACCACTTATAGAAAGTCCTACTACATCTGCATTAGTAGTTTGCATATATTTTACAGGCCATGTATGCATCAGTCCTATTTCGCTCATCCATATTGACCTGCCTACGAAACCGATTGCAAATCCACCGGGGTGAACTACGATACCGCTAAGTCCGGCAGGAGGGTTCTCTCGTTCAGGCATAACTTCACCCAAGTCGGCATCACGGGTGTGGTCGGTATAAGTTGCTGTTGAAGCAGGCAGTTCGCAAAGGAATTTAAACCCTGCGGTTTCTGTGCCAGTTGCGGAACGGTAGAGGCGTTTCTTAGGGTAGAATACGCTTGTCATTGTACCTGTACCATCACCTGTCAACGGGAAAACATTGCCTCCCAAGACAGCCGATACTTGAAAAGTGTTCGCAGTTGCATTTATCACATAGTAAGTGACCGTAGTTATTGTCAATCCTGCCGTTGTAGCACCTGCACCGTGAAAAATGACGGGTGTACCATTAAGAATGCCGTGAGCAGTTAAAGTTATCAAATCTCCGCTATTAGCAAAACTTACTGCAAAGTCAACTGGAATCCCCGTAAACTCCATCACTTGATCGCTGTCGTGTTTGTAAAGTGCGCTGATTGGCGATAATGGTCCGACTTCATTCATATCATTCACCCACGCCATAAGATAGTAGAAGTAGGAGTTGCCCCCCATAAGCCAGTTCATGTTTACGTTTACTGTGATATTAAAAGGATTGACAGTAGTGGTGTAAGCAACTGACGTTGCAGGGATTCCAAGGTCTAATGTTCTGCCGGGATTCGTTACCGAGAAAAGAACACCGGCACCATCGTAGCTGTAAATTGAACTTGAACCAGCTCCAATCCCACCTGTACCCGAAGCGGCTTGAGTCACGTGAGGCACTACGTTCATTACACTATCATCTTCAATGGATTCAAGTTGGAAGTTGCCAATATCAACATTACTCCCACCAACAGTATATTTTATTGGATAAAGTGTGCCAATATTGGTTCTGGTAATAGTTCCCGGAGAAGCACCAATAGCATATTTAGTTGCATCATAAGGGAAATCAATAGTAGGAGTAATTGCAACTTCGCTTGCATTTGCAATAACCTGTTCAGGCGCACGGAAAACATACTGGTAGCCTTTATCGGTTTTTGTGAATTTTGTCAATGGGCAACTGGTAGCTGAACCGCCTATACTGCAACTGCAAGTAGCGCCCTTCATACTAGGTATAATATCCGTAGCAATAGGCGTACCCACTCCTGATGGTGCAGGCATACCCATTTCCCTTATATATGGCGTATTAGGCATAGTTCCGGCATATACAACGAGCTTATCCTTGTGGTTGCTGTCGCCTGTCCAATATATGCGGTCATAGGCATCTTCATCAGTAAGCGCCTTTACAACGTCAATATCCTTGGAACTCCAAGACAGCCATTTGTCTATCTTGTATGGCTGTGTAATGTCGCCTGTACCTGTCAGACCGTTCAAGTAAGTCGCTCCTGCTATGCTGACGGGAGTATGAAATAGTTCAAGTTCGGTTATATATGGATAGTTTTTCGGAGAATACTGGTCGGCAATGTAAAGACGATAATAGTAATAATCAGATTGTTTGACAGTTGCTACCGTTTCAGCACTGCTCCAACCTGTAGCATTAGTGCCAGTAAACGAGTGAATATCAGTCCACTCACTCCCATCATTGGATGCCTGTAAAATCATAGTTTTAGGCGCACCTAAAGCCGTAGCACGGATATAATAACGAAAGCCGGATATGACATATTTTCTTGCAAACTTAATCTGCAACCATGCAGGAAACTTGCTTAATGCGCCAAGCCATTCATCATACGAGGTTAGGTTATTGTCCATTGCCTTCCAAGGCAAATACGAGGCAAAATACGAACTTGCGGAAATATCATCGGTCTTAGTTGCGGTAACAGTCCAAGACCAGCCGTTTGTAAGTGCGGAATCCACATCCACAAATCCGCCTATGGAACTGTTATTGTACTCATGCACCACTTTATCATCGCCTGTAGTATTGGCGGATAGCACCCAGCCAAGTATTCCTGCGTTTGTATCGGTTATTTCAATGCGGTTGGCAGGACGTGTAGGATTTGTTGCGCTTGCGGTAGCATAAGTAAAATTCATAATAGGATATGAACCCCATCCCGTCATTTTACCGTAACCAGTGACTTTTCCGGTGTTTGCACCGCTTTCAACATGCGAATACCCCTGTGATGTGCTGTGTGTAACCGTTATATCTGTAGCACCGTCACTTGTTTCGCCGTCATCCAACACACTTACGCTGTCCTGTGCAGTTGCGATAATGAATTTCCTGTTTACATCATCCCATATCACGAGTTCAGCACCGTGAGTTACCGCACGTAAACCCACCTGTATCGCATCGGCTATCTCCTCAAAAGACAGGCAGTTGGTGAAATTAAGTGAGGTTACAGTATAAACAGTTGACTCTATGGTTACCTTAAATGAACCATTGACAACGGCTTGAAAGTCGGATAACTGCCCTGCCACGCCACAAGTAAGGGATAGACCGTCAAGTTTATACGGGTAGATATTATTGCGTGTGTCATCGGTATTCATCACGCCAGTACCGTTATTTGTAAGCGTTGCCGGAGTTCCACCTATAGCAGTTGACACTTGAAATGAATTGGCAGTACCGTTTACAATATAGTAGGCGGTGTTTATGGATATGCCTGTAGTGGCAGGAGAACCTGCAATTACAGTGAATGTAACCTGTGTACCATTCGGCAATTGATGATTTGTCAGTCCGACCAAATCGCCTGTGTCGGTAAAGGTGACTGCCAATCCCTGCGCATTAGGTAAAGTAGCAACGGCAAGCGACTCGACATACGGTACAAGTTTACCGCTATCCAGTTTGCAATTATGCGCTGTCTGTGCAAAAGTCGGAGGCAGTAAATCCGCATCCGTTATCGGTTTTATCCCGTTGAATTTATCAAATGCGTTTTTCATATCAATACACCGTTCATATTTAGTTTTCGCTTTTCCATAACTGTGACAAATTGACGTGCTTTGTCCATTTCGTCTATTGTCTTGCTATTATAAGCCACAAAGCCTATCGCCCTAAGCGTCCTGTAGGCAATTTCCCTTTGACACCAGTTAGGACGTGGCTCAATGCAAAGTATGTTCAAAAGAATGTTATCCGCCTCATATCGCGGTAACAGGTGACTCCGATATATCCCGTCATGGATAAATCCTGCAAATGCCGTCCTTAATCCGAACGGGGTCAATCCCGTTAATGTCCACACTACTCTCGGTATCGAAAAACCATCTGACCCGAAAAGCGGTTTTAAGCCTATCAGGTATTTATCATCCTCATATACAAGACAATATTCAGGGCATAGATACGGATTGCTTCTCGGATTGAAGTCAATCTGCACCTCATAATCATTTTCCGTGCTTGGCCCATACAGGCATGTTTTTACGAGGGTTGGTTTCATTTATACCTATTTATACACAGTTATACTGCCGTATATCTATAATTTATCCCTTTATAGGTGCTCCGAATTGTGCCCAGCCAAGTATAAGCAGAAGCAGAAATAACAGTAAACTGCCGCCACTTGCCCTTGTAAACGGATAGCTTGCCCATATCCCAAGGATAAGGTAAATCAACATACACACATAAAAAGCGATTGATAAAGTCATTTCAATTCTCCTTATTTAGTTTCCAATCCCGCTTCATTTGTTGCTTTAATTGTCGAACTCCCAAAGAAATCTATGATATAATCTTTAGTCTGTTTTGCGATTGAACCCCATGGAACCGCCTGAAAGTCATTGGCGATATATCCAAGCCGAATACGAACAAGCGCTGGCATTCCGGTAAGACCCGATGGGTCTGGAAGCTGTAAATCAAGTCCAAGAACAGTGCCACGATCTTGAACTGTTCCCCTCGTGTCCTGCGTTATTGTTATTTTACCATTTTCGGTTACGGTAGTGGTAATTCCGCCAGAGTTGCATCCGTAAACCACCATTAACATCACCGCCATTAAAACCATCGTTAAAATCTTCATCTTCCTTCCTCCGTTACAAGTTCATAAGTTTTTTTAAAAATATCGTTTTTGCATGGATAAAATTCACCATTGACTCCCTGTATAATCCAATCGCCAACCCCTGCCTTCATTTCGCCTTCAAGGGTTTGAATGTAAATATCCGTTGAGTCGTGTCTTGCCATTCCTTTATTGCCGTTAATCCATTTGACAATAAATTCCATATTTACATTTTCAGGTTCATTGTTTGTTTCGAATTGATTGGCTTCAATCACTACTGGTTTCTTTCTAAACTTCATTTCGCCTTTTCTCCTGTGTTATTATGATAATCATGCATCCACATACGTTCATAAAATCCAGCACACCCGCTTGACAAAATCAATAACGCCAATACTCCTGCAAGTAAGCCTATCATCAGCCAGTCCGCTAATTTGAAACTGCTTTTATTTGACATGTTTCACCGCCTCGATCATCAAAATTATGTTCTCTTTGAAAGTGTATAGCCATTGGAGGAAGACCACCCACGAAGCCCCTATTATTAACAGTACGCCTGAACCTACCAGATTTGCCTTTGTATTTATATTTGATATGGCTTTGTCGTCAAGCGCCCTGCCCTCTGCCAGTTCTTTCATACTTGCCTTTAACTCCTGTATTCCGGCATCGTAAGTCGTTTTGATTTCCTTTGCAGACTTATCGAGTGCGTCAAGTACTTTTTTCTCCTGATTTACTAGTGTCTCTTGCACTTTTAGTTCATGTGCGTCCAAATCTTTTTTAACAGTTATCCTGTCGGTTTTAATATCTGTAAGTGCAATATTGGCTGTATTTAATTTGCCGTCCAGTTCTGCAAATTTTACGAGTTTTGTACATTTGCCATCGCATATACCCTTCTCAATCAAGTTGGCTATAACCTCCTCGGAGATACGCCTGATAGTCTGCGTTTGCGTTGCGCATTCTGCGCGATAAATCTCAAGCATGGCTTTTTTATTGTCTTCCTGTAGTTTTTTATCGTTATCGCTCATGTTTCACCGCTTTCATTTCGCTTTTGCCTGACGATTTGTAAGGATCGCCAGTTTAAGAGCCGGAATATCCAGCGTTACTGGAAAACTAGCCAGAGCCTCAACTACCGTAGGATAAGTGATGTCTATGCCTCTGTCAGCGTCAGCCCAGTAAGTCGCAAATTTTGGATTGGAGGCAAGCACCCGTGTGAGCAGATCGCCTAGCGTGACCTGCGCCACGGCCTGAACGGCAGGTATCAGAGGAGTTGTTTCAGTGGCAGGAACTTCTGCTACTGCATCAACCTTGGCAACTAGGATTATCTCATCGAAAACTTCACGGATTTCCAATTTCCCAAAAACGGTTTCCGCAAGGATTTTCTCTTGCGCAGTAGGAATAATCCCCCTATCAATCGCCGCCTGTTCTTGCCCCGTCGAAACAAGCAAATTGTATAAAGCCAGCCTGTCTGTCGTAACCGTGAATCCATTTGCCAGATAATCAGCAATGGTTTCGCCGGCTTTATTGCTAGTAGTTTTCAACGGGCTTATTTTTCCGCCGTTATGCTTGTATGCCCAATCGGCAAAAACCGACACACTTAAAACCATAAACATCAAAATTAATATCTTTTTCATAAGCTCCTTTTTATTTTTTAATCTAGTTGATCGACCCAATTTGCTACGGGATAGGCACTGTCAACATTCAGACTGTATAATGCCGATGCCGTGAGGTATTTGATTAAATCGCCCTTAAAGAGCGACTTAACCGAACTATGAGTCGAAATTGTATTGGACAGTTTATCTGTAGATGCCGGATGTATGGATATTGCTGAAAATGCCGCCGGAGTGAGATATTTAACTTTGACAATTCCGCTACCGCCAGCACCAGACCCCGCCGCAGATGAATAATTTCCACCGCCACCGCCACCGGTATTATCTGCGCCAGCTATTGCACCGCCTTCTCCAAATGTAGAGTTGGCATGACCACCGCCACCATTACCACCTGCTCCTCCGGTTGCACCAGCACCACCACCGCCACCAGCCCAATATGCCCCCATATACTGCAAGCCTACGCCACCAACACCGCCAGTAGTAGTGCCTTGGTTACCATTGCCACCAGCTGCTCCCGCGCCACCGCCACCACCCATTTGATTAGTGTCTTTTGTTCCACCCGCGTTACCCTGTGGATTCCCGGACGCTCCTCCTGCTCCGAGCGGATTAAGAATTGAATATCCACCTAGCCCCCCCGTGGCAGTTAATCCTGCAAACACGGAACTCCCACCGGTATTACCCACAGTTCTATCAAATATAACGCTTGCGCCACCCCCGCCGACAGTCACTATCAGCGTACCGCTTAATGGCTTTGCGGCATCGTATTGCACGCCACCACCGCCACCGCCACCAGCAGGGACGGATGCGTTAGTACCGCGACCAGCAGAACCACCACCACCAACTACGAGAACTTCTGCCACTATGCTAGACGGAATTACCAGTGTTCCCGATGATGTAAATGTATGTATAGTATAAGCACCATCGGTTGTTATAGTACCACCCGAAGGAGCAGCTCCGACCTCATTGATAAACGTACAACTGAATGGCGTTGAGGCTTTTAATGTTGCCACACTTTGGAATGTGCCTACAATATTAGTCGTTGCGCCGTAGTTTGTGACGATTGCCCCGTTGAATTCTGGCGTGATCGTAAAATCCTGCGTGTACACGTAGATGGCTTGTGGGAGTGCCCCCCCCATACTCCATGGTGCAGGAGCCAACTCGCTATCCCATACTTTACTATGGTCAAGATATAAGGCTTTCCCGATTGTTATATTTTGCAGGAAATTGACAATCTGGTTACATTGGTTGGAACTGTTTACTATTAATCCCGTAGAACCTGCCCCTACAAGGAACAGCGTCAATGCCAAACTTGAAACGATTATGTGGTTCTTGATCCAATTCGATATTTTTTTCATATTATGCTCCTAACGGGTCGCTTATTGCAGGCGAGTTATCTGTGTTGACTGTTATACGGTGTTCAGCTGAATTGGAGTCGGTAAGGACAAGTCCTTTGGTCGGGTCTGTCACTTTCACATCACCTGCGACTGTGATGCTGTTTACTACCAAGTCAGTTGACGGATTAACACCACCCATCATTGAAGGAGTACTCCATGCACCTAAATTCTTATTTCCTGCCATTGTAATTACTCCTATAGTTTACTGCATACACAGCATTGCGGAAAGTGTTGCGGTTCCTGATACGGTTGCACCGAAGCGGATTGCCACGCCAAGTTCAGGATTGAAAGCGATAATATCCCTGCCGTTTGAGCCTGTACCACTTGTCTTGGTGAACGTGGTCGCTATCGAACTTGCGGAAACAGGCTTTAGGAAGTTTATACCGTCAATCGTAACCTGATAAAACAGGTCGGCAAGCGTACCGTCACCCGTAAGGAGTAACTGTATACTGAAATATCCATTTGACTGTGCGTTGACTAGGCTTACGGCAGGACTATAGGCGGTGGTATCGTCTATCTCCTGCGCCCGGAATACATGCGTTGTTAAAATCGGAAGATGCGTGTCCATTTTCTACTCCTGTTTTTACTGTTTTAAATATAGATGTTAAATATTTAACATCAAGTCTTTTTACAAATTAATCTCCAAAATATTATCTGGGGTCAATAAATACCTGTAACTCCGCAAGAGTTAAATTCTCCAATGATTGCAGGATTGAAGCATTCTGCCCGTATAGCCCAAGTCCGTATGCTATCATTGCCTCGTATGTACTGATTATCGAATCCCTGTCCATTGTAACAATCTGATAATCCTGCATGACCATAGGCTGTGAATACGGCGTACCGCTTGCACGAAACGCAACTGCAACCGTGTATGCCACCGATAATTTTCCGAGCGCATCTGCATCGGTATTAAACGTGTATTGTTTGCCGTCAAAAGTAAAAGTGTAACCTGCGGAAATAAGTTCTGCGGTTTTCGCTTCAACTTCAATGCGTTTATGCCATCTGGTGTGTTCAGGTTCTGTGATTGGAATATTCATGTTATGTTCCTTTTATTAGTTCTAAATACGACCCTGCATATATTTCCACAGGATAGGTGGCATTTTCGGACTTTATATTAAATGTCAAATTGCATGCTCCATTTGTCATTATATCCCCCTCGAATATTACTTCATGTGGAATTGTCCATCCAAAAGAAGTCGCAATAATTAACCCACTAGAATAAGTAGTAATATCATGAACCAATGTCGCCCCATTATCAGCTAATACATCTGCACTCATGAATCCTCGTGTAGGCGTGGATGAACATAAAATTTTTACTGTCTCTCCGTAATCGGCATTACTTTTAATAATACATTTATATTTAAAATGATATAGAGTTGAAGCAAGCAATGCTACTGTAAAATCCGTAACCTCCATATATGCGACAGGAGAAACATCTACAGCGAATAAAGAGGCAAGGAGTACCCTTTTTAGCGCAGGAGCAGAGCTTGCCCATGCCGTACCAGTGGAAGTAAGTATGTTTCCTAACGTGCTAGGTTCAATTACTGTAGGAACGCCAGTAGTAGTAGCATTCATTAATGCACCTGTTGCAAGTCCGGCAAGATTAGTTCCGTTAATCGCAACTACCGTCAATGCGCCTGAACCCGTAGCATCACTCGTATGGGTCGCATTTGTAACAAGCGAACTATACTGTGTATTTGTCGCATTGTCGCCTGTGTTCGTGCCTGATATGGAAGCCGTATCGGATACTGTAAGTGTTTTACTTGTATCGCCACCAGCTATAGTGAATCCAGTAGTGGCTTTGGCAAGGGTTAAAGCGTTGACTGTAGATGGTGTAATGGCGTCAAGGATGATTGTAATTGCAGGAGTTATTGTTTCCGTAGCAACACTCGCACTTACACCATTTGCAGTAACTACGCTTACGCTCGTAACAGTTCCACTTCCACTTGCGGCGGTATTTCCATTTAGTTTTTGAATAGCCCCTAATATGGTATCAGTAGCAAGTACAAGTCCGGGAGTTGAGGTAAATCCCGTAATAACTTTCCCAAGTACTGCTGAATTTGTTATCGCAGTTGCATTTCCAGTAGAAATCACTTCGCCAGTAAGATTGGCATTGGTAGTGACAGTTGATGCATTACCCGTGCATGAACCCGAACTGCCTGTGATATTTCCGTCTGTAGCAACCAATGTTTTAGTTCCACTAGGAAACGTGATTACGCTCGTATCATCAGCACTTGTAATGGTTATTGTTTTCAAGGACGATAATACTTTTCCGGCAGTTATTGAAATACCATGAATCCCCGTCTGCAATGCTGAATGAGTAGATGTTGCGCCATACGCATCATATACGTCTGATTTGACGTTCATCGTGTGCGTGGATGTGTTCACTTCTATAGTAACGCCGTCAACTTTTGCACTCAAATATCCTGCTGTAGAATCAGTAGAATCCGCTTTTACTAAACTCATTCCTGCAATTTCAACATCAAGCGCATCGCCGGATTGAATTTGTTTGATTGCATCATTGTACAAGCATAAGGGTTTCTTCGCTGACATGGTTATTCTCCTATATTCCTATTGGTATTTCAATTTTAACCGTCATGCTGGTTGCACTATATGCAAATCCAACACATTGCACGAATCCACTTGTGGGTACAGTTTGCGTAAGTACACCAGTGCTAGTGTAAAATACTTTACCTCTCGCCCAAGTCCATGACGTGCTTGTAAGAATACCGGAGGTAACAAAAGATATACTTTGACCGCCCACCGTGGAAGCCGATAGCGCAATTCCTGCGGTATAGCTCATTAAAGTGGCATCACTGCTGTTTTGCGGATAAAGAGCGAAATCACTGTGGCTCCTGACAACCGTCAGCGCATCAAACGTAGTTCCCGATAACGCTTTGCTTATAGAACCGCCCACACTTACTCCACTTGCAGATACTGGCACACCCTGCCTACCTGTATACGGGTCACTCATTACTTGTGCATAATCATCTAGCAAACATGAATCGTTGGTGGTATCGTGCAAAGTTACTACAAACTTCATATCGGCAGGTTCTACCATGGTTTCCATAATGGCTTGCAATGCTACCGTATCAAGGTCTAACGACCCCTTGAAAAACCCATCACTGTTATCTGTAAACGTGCAAGTGGCAATCTGTATACTGCCGTGATGTAAAGCCAACACTAAATCAGTTGCAGTTGCAGAACCATAATTAGACACATAAATATCGCAGACCGTAGCATAGACTAGTTCAGCACCAGTCCATACACCCTTTTTCGTATCTAAATCAAGTGCAAGGTATGTTTTTATTGTCCTGCTCATGAAAGTATCCCCTGTAAATATTTTTTATAGTATTTGTCAGCAAGTGCGGAATTTGCGGTATCGTCACTGTCCTGTTCGTATACTTTGGATGCGACATAATACATAAGCGGTTCATGGAAAGTATCGTCGCATGGTATATTCGCTTCAGTTGCCGTGATATTCCAAACGTTCCCACTGGTCACAGCTTTCGCAAGCCTGACTGTTCCTTCCAGCGTTACGGCATCAGCTGCCAATGTTTTAATTCCTGCCGTATCGCACCCTGCTATATGAGCCATGAGATTAGTAGTTGCTGTCCTATCGGCAGAAGTAGGGAATATATTGATATTTGATGCGCTTGAAGCCTTCATGTAAAGGACGGGATAAGTCGTTTTAATCCAACCTTCAATCAATTGCATGGAGGCAAGATATTGATAACCGCTTGAATCCGTGTACTGATAGTACCCGTCAGTATCGTCTATTAAAACATACGAGGTTATCCCGTTTTGGTTAATGTCAAAACCGGCATCAGGTCGCTTGGTACGTAAATCATTCAAACCTAGATTCAACCATGATACAAGTGTAAGGGTGTCAAAACGAGGCGTACCCCTATCATCCTTGATAAGCCTGCGAGTATTAGTGATAATATCTAACAGCGTCATTGTGTCACGCTCCTATACTTGTGGTTTGCGGCTGAAAACGGCGTTCGGCATCATTGCAGGCACGTGTAAGGAACTCGTTATACTTATTCTGATTGAATACTGCCAAATCGCCATTACTATATGGTTTCTTAGGTGAAACCATCAACTGCGCTTTCGCTCCTGCAATAAACCCTTCAGCATATCGTTCAAATATCCACTTTGGAATGGCGTTGCTGTTAAAATTAGGTATTAATATGGCAGAAAGCCTCATGCCTAGTGCCATTGACTGTTGTGGTGCAACTGCTTCACTTTTATACCGCAGTATGTTTTCGGGAATGTAATCGTAATAACGCTGTGGCGTAGAACGGAGATTGTTGAAATCTTGAACGATTGACTGTTTTACCTTAATATCGGTAAGATTCTTTATAGTCGCATTGTAGGGTATGCTTATCGCATAATCAGTCTGCTTCAGTACAACATCCAATATTGGCAAGTCCTCCTGCCAAATATTTGACTTGTAGATTAATTCCCTGCAAACCCGTGTTAACGCACGTTGTATTGTAATTGAAAGGCATCCGGGTACATCTAGCAGTACATCACCCTCTAAATCATAAAGGTCAGATATGTTCTCAAGCATTTCGACTCCTTATCACAAGGAAGCGCGGTCAAGTGCCTCCTGTGTCTTTTTCGTGCCTTCTTTCTTCAAAGCCATATATTCTTCTCTAGTAGCTTCTCCTATGACATCAAACGGAAATGTCATAACTTTGCCTGTAATTTTCCTGCGTTCGCCCGGCAACTGTTTAAAAACCGGATAAGTCGCATGTCTCGCACATTCCGCATAACGTTCAGGTATGATTGTCTCCTCGTTGCGCTGTGCGATAAGTATTTCACCATTCACTCCGAGAGTCACACTGTCGGTATCATTCGGGTTGCTCTTGTCATGGAAACGAACTCTCAAAAACTTTTCTACATTCGCTTCTTTGGGCTTATCAAAGTCAACTACTTCGCCCTTCTCATCCTTCAACTCAACTGGCATTTCATCCGGCTTGGTAATCAGTTTAATTGCAAAACCACCTTCATGTCCAACAATAGTGTACTTGGTCGGGTCTAACCTACGTCCTGTAATTGATAGTTTTGCGAGTCTTTCGGTTGTGAACGGGGTTCCATCTTTGCTGACAATCAGCGAATCCTTTGCAAGCTCTTGGCTCATCTTGATTCTCCATTTACTATTTTATTGTTTAAAAAAGCCCCTTTGATGCCATCGCAGGGGCATGATACTCAATCTTCATCCTTCAAGTTAGTTGTCGTAAGTTCCGGCAACGAACATCTGAAGTTCGTCGTTTACATTCACAACAGTTGTCATGCTAAGTTTGAATCCGGCAGGAGTCAACTTGCCGATTGGAACCGGAGCATAATCAAACTTGTTGCTGATATACCCGATAACGCCAGCCTGTACCGCAGGTGCGGAACTAAGAGGAGCTGAAATTGTAACTTCGTCAGCACTTATACCGTTTCCGGCTGTAAGTACAGTTATAATGAACTCACGTCCACCGATGACAATTTTACTTCCTGCACCGATATAAGTTCCAACGACATCGGCGTTGAAATGACCAGTGCGGTTAGCAACTGTGTCCATTGTGAATTTGGCAATCGGATCGCCGCCTACCGCATCCCCTGCACCTACAAGTGCGGAAGAAGAAGCACGATAGTCTCTGGAATCTCTCCACAGATAGACACCTTCGCCATTGGCAAGCGAAGTCTGATTTGTGGAAGTCATAAGGTCGCCACCATAATAAGGTGAAATACCTGCGGTAATCACTTCAGGGGCAAGTGCAGTTGCACCGTTGGTATCAAGGATACCTTCGATTTCAGCCGCAAGCCTCATATTTCTATTCCATTCAAGATTTGCGCCTGCCGTATCTCCGACAGCTATAACTTTAACGAAATCAGGAACAAAGCCGATGCAAACATAATTTGCCGCGCCTGTGCCGTTAAACAGTCCTGATACAAGTTTACCCATTGTCTTATCTCCTTAAATTAGGATAAGCCAGAATCAACTGAACCTATCCTTGTTGAAAAATGCGTTAGTTGTTATTAATTACGTCGGATTTGCAGTTGCGGCGCATTCAAGACGGGCAACCCAGTTCTGATTCAGGATGCAACCAGTCTGCCATGTCAGCCAAGAAACAACGCCCATCTGACCGTTCGGGTCTGTGATGGAAGGTGTTCCGGGATTGATAACAGTAGGTTTTACAGCTTCTTTACCCTGCAAGGGTACGATTGCATACGCATCACGGGCAACTACAAGCAACGGATATACGTCGCAAGCGGCGGCTCCGGTCACGGCAACTCCACCAGCGAGATAGGTCGTACCGGAAGCACCAGCCGAAAGCCACGGCTCAAAAAGTGCCGTAAGGATTATACGGATACCTTCGATTGTCCCGATTTCACCTTCAAGCGCCTTATCAGCACTGGAATAATTTTCAGCAGGTATGAACCCTGCTATTCCACGAATATCGGAATCAAGGTCGGTGTGACCCATTGCAAAATAACCTGAACGTACAGGTTCAGTGGAAATCATACCGCTGGGTTTGATTATCTCGCTGATTTCTTTCGCTTTCATCCGTTTGAACGAACGGTAGATTTTGCGGAAATCGCCACGGGTCGGTGCAGATGACACAAGTGTCCTTGATGCAACACCGCTAGCATAGAACACGTTGGTTCCGGCTTTGAGGAAGTTGATACGAAGGCATTCAACGGTTTCAGCAATCTGTTCACCGCAAATCTTCATTATCTGGTCAAGCACGGGGTCTTCATGTGTATCGGCAATCACGTCAGTAAGGGGAACAGAGTCGCCAAACTGCTCAAGTGTGCATTCAATGTCGGAGAACGTGAGTTTCTGTCCGGCTGGCGGAATACCTTCAGCCAACGGAGCCATTGCACGGAGAAGGGATTCATACCTTCTGAATTTACGGGTTTTCGAGGAATTTCGGGGTTGCGGGTCAACCTGCCCGAAACGTTCAACCACCATCAAGAACTGACCTCTGTCGAGAATCTTTCTTGCGGCTTTTCCGGCGGTTCCACCAGAAATACTACCATAAGTCGTCATTGCCATCGTCGTTACTCCTGTATTGGTTTTATATTTTCCAGTACAGAGTCTCGATGGACTTCGGCGTACTCGTTTCTTCTCTAATTCATTACAATATACACTAATGTTAAATATTTAACAAGTGATAAAATAAAAATATTTTCAAATAATTTTAAACTTATATTTTTCCCTGCATTTCGGACACTTGATTTCAAAGGCACTTCCTTTTGCCAAAGTACCTTTCATAAGCAAGCGGTTACATGGACAGCGTATTTCACCGCCCATGTCAACCGTAATAGCGGAATCTTTGAACTTGGAATCGTTTACCATAGGTATATGGTTACGTTTATTCGTCGAATCCTGCTCCGAAATCATTTTTGTCCTCACCTGTTTTAGTGGTTGAATTGTCGGAACCTGCACCATCGTCATCTTCAAGCAGGGCATCTTTTTTCGCCTTGGTAGCACGAGCCTTCTCAACTTCCTGCTGTGCGGAAAGTTTACCTGTGGCTTCCTTGTAGGCATCAAGGACATATCCTGCATCATCAGCATCATTGGAACTTGCAAGTTTCTTAACACCATTCGGCTGTTTGTCAATCCACTCGTTCCATTCCTTAGAACCTGTTATTTCCTGCACGTCTGGATGCTTGCGTGAAACATCCTGCATGAATTTGTAATGTGCAAGTTCGCCTCGAATATCCTGTATTTCCTGTTTACTGACAAAATCACCAGTAGGAGCAGTAGCACCACCCATTCCCATTTTCTCAAATACTTTGGTAGCACCCTTCATCATTGCAGTAGTGATAACCTTAAATTCATCAGGATAATCGCTTGCAAACTGCTTCATATCAGGGTCATTAGCCAAATCATCGTGAAACTCTTTAGAGATTTCAGGAGTGAGTTTAAACGGAGGTTTGACTTCCTTCGCTTTTTCCTGTGCGACCTTATCCGCTTCTACTTTTGCCTGTGCATCAGCTTTGACTTTATCGGCTTGCACTTTTGCGATTTCATCGGCAGTCTGTTTGCCTTCGGCTTTGTCTGCCCTGTCCTGTAGTTTCTGCTGTGCGGTTTTCTCGGTTGTTTTGTCTTTGTCGGCATCTGCAATGACTTTATCAGTTTTATCGTCCACGTCGTCAGCAACCACGTCAGCAGTCTTTTTAACAGGTTCATTTTTCTTGCCCTTTATAGTTGTAGATTTAGGTTTGGGAATAACAACGTCTTTGCTTTTATCGGTTCCTTTGCTAACTGGTTTTTCGGGTGCGAAGGCATCATCGTAAGCAGTTTGTTCCTTTACGACCTGCTCTGCATTGGTAGGGGTGATTGTAGTGGTGTCGGAAGCGGTTGCTCCTGCGGTCTGTCCTTTGTCAACTGTTTCATCTATAGGCATTTTGTATGCTCTCCTGTTTTATTGTTTGTAAAAATCGGTGGCTACTCGCCAATTTGACTGTAATTTATACGTCAGGTTTTCACCACCAAATTATCGCTCATGCATCCTTATGCTATGTAGTCAATTTCAACTGTGACCGAACCGAGTCCATTACTTTTAATGGATGTGAAATCGGCTCCGCCTGTAACCGTAAGAGTCGGATACTTGGCTGTGTCGTGATACTGTACGCCGGACGGAACGCCTGTGGCGACTCCATTAGCGGCAGTTGTAAACACATTGATTGTGCTTGTATTGTAACGGTCTGCATCCGAGCCGTCACCAATTGTCATTACGGCGGTAGTATCCCCTGCAAATCCAGTCACTTCACGGACTTTGGAGCAAAGAACAGTCGCACCGATTGGAATAGCATCTGTCAGCGCATACGTTCCAGAGGTTGAACCGCCGTCTGTGAATGATGCAACGCCTACAGTTTTCACAATTTTCTTGATGACCGAACTGCCTACAATCGTAAGACTGCCTGTAATGTTGGTCGCACCTGCGAGAACTGCGTTAGCCTCGCACCTTACATCTGCATGAAACACGCTGGGATTCCCGAATTTATTCATCGCCGTTACTCCTCTGTTGATTTTATGAACTGTTTTGCCAAATCCGGCAACTCAATAAGCTGATTAAGCATATTAAGCTGTGCCGTTTCAGCAACCGCCACTTGAGCGTTCACTTCTTCAGGTGGTCGCCCCTCATGTAATATGCGGAGCCGGTTTCTCTTAGTCGTTATTATCTTCATTATGACTTTCGCACAGTCAATTTCGCTAGCTCTTGCCAAAGCGACTATCTCATGCGACTGCAAATCATATTCTTGAATGTTCATTAGCTCTTTTATATAATGTAGGCATTGGGTTTTCACCAATCGCTTCGGGGGTTCCCCGTTGTTCTGTTTATACTGACACTAGCCATACATATTAAATGTTAAATATTTAACATCCATATTATACACGTTGAAAATTAAAAGTCAAATTACACTTGAACCATGTCGGGGTTTCCCTGTTGCGGTGCTTGCTGTTGCGCCTGCATCTGCATTTCCTGCTGTGACTGCTGTTGGTCTATTGCCTGCTGATTTTCAGCCATTTTTGCAGAATGCTCATTTATCATCATTCCATGCTCTTTTTCCTGTGCATCCACTTGCACCTTGGCTTCACCTGACTTAGCCTTAATCATAGTGGCTTCAGCCTTCATCTGCGTAGCCTGTATTTCCACTTCTTTCATTTGAAGGTCAAGCTGTTGCATTTTTATCTGCATCTGTTGCATCATCTGATTCATTTCATCAGCCTGTTTCTTACGTTGATTGCGCTGTTCAAGCGGTAGCAGGAGTTGATCGGGGTCAAGGTCGAACGCCTTTGCCATTTCGCTGATAAGCCACTCCAGATTAACCATATCAAGCATCTGCGGATACTGGATTACAAGTGCGAAGAACTGTTGCAGTTTACCTAAGCGAACAATACGGTCTTGGAATGATGAGAAACCGAGTGCCTTGATAGTATAATTGCTTTTCGGAACAGGCGCATCGGGATCACGCATATTCTGCTCGTACATATCGGTGATATACGGCTCAATCCAGTATTTGTCGTAGTGTTTGATGATTGCGCCGAGATATTTGCCAGACGACTGCGCCTGTACGCTGATTTCGTATGCCGTCTGTGCGTCCTTCTGCGTTATCCCCTGCGATATTTTCGGGATAAGCGACATTTCATCGGCATACTGCTCAAATTTGGCAATAAGCGGTAAATAACCATCGGCAACATCGTCAATTTTTATCTGTTGGATAGCTTCATTTGCCGACTTGCATTCCTCTGCAAGTTGAACCCGCATTCCGGGTCTAAATGATTTGATTTTACTGGCTATCAACCGTTCTTTAAGTGCAAGTATGACATTTCCGGCAAGTTTCTTATTATCCTCGAATGCACGGATTGCACCGTTTAAAGAAGTCTGTAAGCCCATAATATTGTCAGCTATGCCTATCGCACCAAGTGAGTCTATTTTCACTTCCCATGGCACACGGTAGAAAGGTCTGTCCTCTGGACTTGTACGTGCATACTTGACAACGTAACTGTTGATGACTACCGCCATAATTTCAATGAGTTCACCCTGTTCTCCATCCTCATCTGCAATATTACCGACTTCCATGCCGTCGCTTTTAACCATCTTCTCAAATTTCTCGACAAACTCTTTCGGTGCTTTGCCGTAGTATTCAAGCTGTTCAAGAGTATTTAGTTTGTTTATAGTCAAACGACGTGCAGGTGTAACAGTAGTGGTATCTTCACTGTTTGCCGTGTACTTATTCTGCAAGTAGGGATATTTTTCTGCGGAATCAGAAACGGTGTCAATATACTTGTCAAGATAGAATGCCCTACCTTTTTTTGAACGGAGCTTATGCGGTGAAGTGAATGTCCTATGGATTATCCCGAATCCTTCACGGAGATTGTCGGTTTCCATATCCCTAAAAATATCCCAAGGGGTAATAGCCTTGATGCCTAAACTTTTCAAAGTGCGAGTGGTTTCTTTGGGAACCTTGCCGGATTTGGTAAAAGGCTTGTTCATTACAAGCGGTTTTTCGTCAGTGTCCTTCTCGTAGAAATTACGGGTGGTTTTGTGGACATACCGCTTGCCATACACTTCTCCATATATAGAGCCAATTTTAACGGCTTTGATAAGTTCATCTTCCGACTTGGATAAGCGTATCTGCTCCTCCATGTAGTCGTAATTCATCTTTGTCGCAAGCGTTTCCTGCTCAATCGCTTCAGGGGGCATCTGTACCATGGAAGGGTCGTGAACCGCTTTAAGCATATAGGGTATCTTACCACCCTGTAGAAGTTGGTCTATTACAACTGCAAAAGAACTCATGCACTTGTTACGGACTATGTTGATGCAGGTCTTTGAACGCCAATCCTCGCCATCGTTTCCTGCTTCACCCTCTTTCCACGGACTGTCGAAGTCCTCGGAACGAAATGCAGAAATATTTTTATTCCACTGTTCATCAAGTTCTTTACGATTATTGCGCCATTTACTATATAAAGTATTGGCTATGTATCCACCTAAACTATCGGTTCCTTCTAACTGTTCATTGTGTGCAGTATTTTTGGTATTCTTCGCAGTTTTCTTTGCCATAGCAAGCTCCGTGGCTTATAAAGTTAAATTTTTAACAATATAGTACGGAATAGAAGGAAAGCAAGAAGATTATTTCACTTTTGCAGATTTTATCTTATCGGGATAAGGTTTCAAGTTTTCCAAAGAAAGCTCTTTACCTTTCGGTAGATATGCCAATTCACTGAATTGGATTTTAACCACTTTTCTTTTGTCGCCTACCACGAATACAGGTTCACCCTTAAAAATAGCCTTACTTCCGTCGTCAAAATGGATTATGCAGGATTGTATCATGTTATCACTCCTCTATTGGCTTTTTATACGGAAACCGAAGCATTCCAGTCAAACAGTCCATCATAGCCTTCACAGCGCACGGGGCATTCTGCATATTCCTAGCATCGTACATCTGAAACCCCTCATGTACCTTGCCAGCCTTCTTCCAATGGATTGCACTACGCTGTAGCAGTTCATAGACCGCCTGCTGTTGCTGACCGGGTACGCCGGGGGAAATCTCGATGAAGTGAGGCTTCGGCTGAATTGAAGGCGAACGGAGCGACTGCAAGATATACTTCTGCACCGTTTCCGAGTGACCCGACCAGTAATACGAATCGCAGAAGTAAGTAGTCCACATCTTATTGAAGAAACTGCAAGCACCCTGTATCGCTATGCCGTTGTCATCCTGATTCAGCACATGGTCTATAGTTTCAAACTCGCATTCGCCAAAGACGTAATACTTGCGGTTGGCGAAGCAGTAGGCTACCATAACGGCAAACCCTGTAACGTCACGAGGCGAACCAAGTCCACCCGATTCAGTAAGCGCAGGAAAGGCTATACCGGCACGAAGGTAGTATTCCGCACCGTTTACAGGTGCAAGCGCATGGTCTATCTTCTCGTTCCAAAAAAGTTTGACCAGTTTTTTTGCAGGATCGTAATAAACTTGGTCGGGATGGGTTAAGATGCTACTCATTTGCTATCTAGCTCCTTTGATAATTCAATCTGTTCTAATGCATCCCTTAAACAGCCTTCGCATATCTGCATATCTTCTCCACAGCCATATTCAGCGACACGCTCTACTGATTTTTCGCAAATATCACATCGCAAATTGGTTAAAAAAGCATTGCCAGTTATCTCTTTAATTTGTTCGGGTGTTCCTTTGCCATTTAATGCAAGTAATTTCTCATATACTGCACGTTTGCATGAAATATCGTAATCACTAGGTGCGAATGGTGAAGTTAGATTACCTTTTATATCTATTGCGTTGGATATATAATATTCCTTGGCTATATCCTTGCATTTGTCTTTAACGCTTGTTATGAATATCATTTCACTCCTTTATATATGCACTGGATAAATATGTTTTTCGCCACCGTATTCGATAATTACAGACGGAATGCCAACTATCGCACCGTTAATAACATACTCGCCTTCCGCCATAGGTTTAAGGTATTTTAACTCAACTTTTCGGATAGCTGATTGAATAGCATCCCGTAAATCTTTTAAGACTATTTCCTGTGCGGGATTAAGTTTACTCATTTCATATACCTCGATATTAAACCCCATTGATATGGCGATAACTTGTACCTAACTGCTGGACATTTCATGCCCATAGGCACACCCATGCCAATATTTTCCCTGTCTTTAAAGTATTTGCTGATTTTCTCTTTCAAGTCTTGATATTTCTTGTTATCTTCGGCTCTATCCTCAAAGCCACGCTGAAAACTTTTCATCTGAATACCATCGTATCGCTTCCATTTTATTATTTTTTCACTCATATTATTGCCCCTCATGTATTGTACCGATAACCTCGATACAGCATTCTTTATTGTAAATTTCATCCCATAACCCTACCTCATTGCCATTCTTAAAAAGAATTACCCATATTCCTGAATCATTTTGAAATACATTCCCCTCAAGTGTCCAATTTTCTCCATGATAAACGCAAGAGTGTTTAACTTTATCGCCTTGAAATACCTCTTTGCCTTTGACAATGAAACCCGAAGAAAATTCAACGATATAATTTTTATTATTTTGATTCGGAATAAAAGAACAACCATTATTCGCTTTCCAATCTAAAAATAAAAGTTCACCGTTTTGATTTAAAAAAGGTTCAAGATAGTCATGGTTTGTATCATAATACCGTTTTTGAATTTCATCATATACTCTGAATTTTCTCATATTGTAAATTCAACTTTCATGTGAACCACGTCTTTGTCATCAACCCATGCGAATATGGATGGATAAATAACTCTGCGAATTTTATTTTCCGCAACTGTTTTCTTAATATTCTTTTTCGGTTTTTTCGCTTTCATTTCACCTTCTCCCCATGTTTTTCTTTCACTTCCGTAACCTTGCTCCTGTGTTTCTCATTCCACCGCCTAGCAATCTCCTGCTGACTTAAATGCTTTAGGGGGTGATTCGCAACCATCTCCTTCTCCTGCTTATGCCTTTCCTTCTGATAGGCTTTCACGCACGGGATACACGCTTTTGCGCCGAAGTAGAACTTCAACGGCTTCCCGTCCTTATCGTGCGACTGCTTGCATATTTTACAATGCTTCATTTACGCTTACCCTTCACTTTTACCACCTTACATTCCGTATCACATACCCTTCCTCTGTATATGCACATGTCAAAAGCGCATGAATCAGTTTTCGGATGCGGAGTGGCATGTACGCAGTCGCCACAGTTATGGACGCTATTGCACTTGTAGAGTTTGACGATAACCATTATTTCCCCCAAAAATTAATCATGCCGATTATCCAGACGACCATATAAATAAATCCCATTACCGCAGAGCCTTCTCTGGGAGTATTGCTTGTTAATTTCTTTTCTAAACTTGCAAGATAACTTTCCAAGCCACATGCAAGAAACCATCCGCATGTCCAAATTATCCAAAGCATATTAAAACCCCTCCATGGTTTCATACCCCTGCTCGTCCAACGTCTGCTCGATAGCCGTTTCAAGCGGTATGCCGGAATCCTCTTTAATACATACTCGCTCGTGAAAAGCGTACAGTTCTTCGGGTTCGCCAAATAACTTCGCAAGGGTTGCAAGTGTAATGGTTTTCATGTGAGGGATTCCTTGGTGCAGGGTTTCCATAATTCCATTTCGATGCATTGGCTAGTTATGCGCTTGACTATTGAGGTTGAACGCCACTCGTATTCATCCATCAGCTCCTTGTAAGTTATAAAGGCTATCTGTCTGCCTGCGGAAACGCCATCTCCTGCTTTAAAGACAACTAAACCTTCGATTTGTATGTTATTGTTACGTCGTATCACGCATGGAAATGGCATGGAGGAAAAGTCGAACGGTTGCGGTTTCGGAGGTTCGGGTTTGATGCGAAATTCGCAGTTTTTCTCATTTATATCTATCAGTATTTGACTTGCCTTGGTATATCCTCCAAGATGATTCCATCTAGCTCCATCATATCGCCATTCAATTTCTTTTCCCTGCTCAAATGCGATAATCACTTCTTTTACCTGTTTTAATTCCATTTTGCTCTCCCTTTCCTTTTTGCTTTTAACCGATTTTAAATTATCTTCTATAAATGTCCAATATTGCGCATTGTGTATCCTGTCTCCCATATCCCTAATATTTAGCATCTGAATATCAATCTCCAATAGCTGTTTTTCTAACCCTATCAGCCTTTTCCACTCCTTACTAGGGTCTTCAAATAAACAAGTGATATGCTCATACCATTTCATATCTCCCCCAACACTTCCAACCTGTCAAACGCCTTCAGCAGTTTCCTTTTTGCCGTGACAATAGACTTGCGACGGCATGGCGACTTCGCAAGGGTGATAACGTTCTCATTCAGCCCCGAAAAGTAAACCTCCGTAACCCGCTCGCCATTCACCTTCTCCACGTTTGGGATTATGCCGTTTGGAACCTTGTTGACTCGCTTGCTCATACTACTTGCCTTTCCTCTATTATTCTTTCAATGTCTGCAATTTTATACTTAGCTGTTTTTCCGAAGCCCGTAAGACTTTTAAGTTTGCCAGCCTTTTGCAGTTGCCTCATTGAAGTCCTAGACCTGTATCCCAACATCTCCATTGCACCCTTCCTATCCGTTATTTTCGGGTCAAACACGGGAACCTTAGCCGCTTTTACCTTCTTCCTGTGCCAACGCCATTTACTGCCTTGGTTGCCACGCTTCTTAGGTTTAAAAATGAAACCGCTTTCAATCAGCTTCTCCACCTGCTCAAATCTGAACTTGTACCTATCCATCCCCAAAGGAACCCTAGTCAGCTTCGCCTGTTTCGCCAGTTGCACCGTCATATGTTTGGTTTTACAGTCGAATATCCTGCCGAGTTCGGCATAGCTGATTAGCTTTTCTATATGACTGCCTCTGGCTCTCATTTACTGACTTTTTCTTTATTTATAGCATCGTTTAAAAGTTTTTGAAAATAAGTTTTGCCTGCCCTTCTGCCAAAAATAATAACAGTAAGTTTTTCTTTCTGTGTTGCCATTTTAACAATAAGATTACGCATTTTGGCTATTTCGGATTCAGTTGCGATATGCCAACCCTCAAGTTTTATTCTATTCTGTATGCTTTTACTTGTTTTCATTTGTCTTCTTGACTTTCCTTATGCCTGTTTTCTCTGGTGTGCGCTGTTCCTTTTCAGTGTGGAACTCTGCACTTATATACTGTGCAAGCATAACAGTCCTATCATTGGCAAACCGTATCAAATGACCTAGATTGGCATAAGCGTCATCGTATCTTTTATTTGTCATATCCTGTAACCTTTGACCCCGTATTAATTCCTCAATACGTTGTTCTGCCTTAAATAGACGAATAGCAATAATCCATGCAATAATAATCAATCCGAATATTGCTACAATTATAGCACCAATCATTTTTCCTCTCCTTTGTTAAAACTGTTATTAATGATACTCAACACCTCCGAAAGCCGAAACTTGCAACTGAAGCCCTCTATTGCGACGTTGCGTAGCTTCTTCATGGCTATCAGCTTATTTACAGCCTTGTACGTCCGAAAGCCGAGCCTTTCCGCAACCTGCTTCTTGCTTAAAAGTTTTTCGTCTAAGGGGTTGAATTTCATTCTATTTAATCTCCGAATCAATTTGTTTTTCAACTACTATAATGCAATCACCTTCACAAGAATAACATCCATAATAAAGCCATCCACATGTTTTCATG
>Ga0209429_10000229_pt1 | contig 40951 bp, 34 predicted proteins | sample BarGraNGADG00212_3_FD_184493 | JGI IMG/M metagenome (GOLD analysis project Ga0209429, IMG submission 184493) | Arctic peat soil microbial communities from Barrow, Alaska - Barrow Graham LP Ref core NGADG0004-212 (SPAdes) (version 2) | ecosystem: Environmental > Terrestrial > Soil > Wetlands >... | reverse complement strand
CGGCGCCCCCGGTGGACAGCAGACTGGCCAGCTCCCTGAGGCCCTCTTGTAGACCGTCATGGTCGGGTGGCTGCAGCGAGGAGACGAAGATGCGGCTGTTGAAGGTGGAAATTCGCTCTTCGGAGGCGGTGAACAGCTCTTCGTACAGCTTCTCGCCGGGCCGCAACCCGGTGATCTCGAGGTCGATGTCCCGGAACGGCTCCAGCCCTGAGAGGCGGATCAGGTCCAGGGCGAGGTCGTAGATCCTCACCGGCTCCCCCATGTCAAGCACGAAGATCTCCCCTCCCTTGCCCATGGCCGCCGCCTGTACGATCAGTTGCGCCGCCTCGGGGATCGTCATGAAGTAGCGGGTCATCTCTCGATCCGTGATGGTTAGCGGACCGCCCGCCTCGATCTGCCGCTTGAACAGCGGCACCACGCTGCCCCGGCTGCCCAGCACGTTTCCGAACCTCACGCCCACGTAACGGCGACCGGTCCTCGCGGCGGTCTCCTGAAGCAGCAGCTCGGCAATCCGCTTGGAGGCCCCCATGACGTTGGTGGGGTTCACCGCCTTGTCGGTGGAAACCAGGACGAAGTCTCTCACGCCCGATTCCGCGGAGGCATCCAGCAGGTTCCTGGTGCCGAGGACGTTGTTGGCGACGGCCTCCGAGGGGTTGGCCTCCATCAGCGGGACGTGCTTGTGGGCGGCGGCGTGGAAGACCACCGAGGGCCGGTAGCGCCGCATGATTGCCTTCAGGCGCGGCATATCCCTGATGTCCGCGATCACGGGCACCAGCTCCACGGCGCCGGCCGGTCTGCTCTGCAGCTCGATGTGTATGTTGTAGATGCTGTTCTCGCCGCGTCCCAGCAGAACCAGCCGCGCCGGGTGGAAGTCCACTATCTGCCGGCAGAGCTCCGACCCGATGGAGCCGCCGGCCCCGGTGATCATCACGGTGGCGCCCCTCAGGTAGCCGGAGATGGACTCCAGGTCCAGGCTCGCCGCCTCCCGCCGCAGCAGGTCCTCCACCTGCACCGGCCGGATCTGGCTTACCGCGACCTCGCCTGAGATCAGCTCCGCGATACCCGGCACGGTCATCACGCTGATCCCGATCTCTCCGCAGTCCTGGAGGATACTCCGCACAACCGTCCCGGGGGCGGTGGGCATCGCCACCAGCACCGCGTTCGCCTCCAACCGCGTGATGGCGGCGCGCATCCCCGCCCGGTTCCCCACCACCTTGACCCCGTGGACCAGGTGGCCCCTCTTGTTCGGATCGTCGTCGATGAAGCCGACCGGCTGCATGCCGAGCCTGGTGCGCGTGCGGAGCTCCTTGGCCACCGTGGCGCCGGCGTCCCCCGCCCCCACTATCAGCACGCGCTTCACGGTCCCCACCTGCGCGGGATTCAGTCTCTGGCCGGCCACCAGTCTTCCCGCCTGAATTGTGCGGAGAGAGAATCGGGTTCCGCCAAGGAACGCCAGCGACAGCAGCCATTCTATGCCCACGATGGAGCGCGGGAAGCCGTAGGTGGGCCCGGCGGGGTTACCCAGGCTGAGGACCAGTACAAGCAGCCCGAAAAGCAGGGAGCCCAGCGATGTGGCCAAGACGATGGATTGCATCTCCGCCACGCTGGCGTATTGCCACAGACGCTGGTAGAGCCGGAAGTAAAGGTTGGAGCCGATGCGAATGGCCAGTAGGGGGGCAAGCAGCCATATAAAGCGCGTCAGGTAGCTGTGAAACTCTGCCGAAGGGGCATCAAGCCGAAGGGCAAAGGCCAGCACGAAGACCATCCCGACGCAGAGCAGATCTATGATAAGGAGGTGTCTACCTCGCAACGCCAACTGAAACTGCATTATCGTCCCATTCTCTCGAAAACGGGCCGCTCCGTCCTGTTGGCCCATTGGTCATCGTTGTAGCGTCGGGGCTTGTCCCCGACGTTCGGCCCACTTCACGACCCAATATATGATCCCCAAGGGCAGCATCACTGCCACTGCCAGCGCGATCCCCCCAAGGCCCAAGAACAGGCTCGCGGCAACTACCCCCGCCAGGTACAGATCGGCGCACAGGTAGGTGGAGGTGGTTGCCAGGTGCGTCCAGCCCTGCCCGATCAACCGCTGGTAGAGGTGCTCTCGATGTGCCTCATACCATCTTTCCCCCCTGGCGACCCGTCTTCCCAGGGTTAGTGCCGTGTCGAAGAGGAAGGGCGCCAGCAGGATCAACCAGAGCGTAAATGGGATCGCTGAGCCGCCACGGCCCCCGGTTAGAACCGCCAGACCCGCGAACGTGTATCCCAGAAAGGCACTCCCCACGTCGCCCATGAAGATGCGAGCCGGCGGCCAGTTGTGCACCAGGAACCCACCCGCGGCTCCGGCCAGGGCAGCGGTGAAAATCGCCAATCCCTGCTCCCCATTGACCGAGGACAGCAAGGCCACCGTTGCTGCCGCGACCACCGCTTGAGTCGCCGCAATGCCGTCGATCCCGTCCATGAAGTTAAAGCCGTTGGTCAGCCCAACTATCCAGACGATGGTGATGGGAATGCCAATCCACCCCAGCGACACGCCGGGACCGCCGGGCCATTGTAGCTCATGAAGGTACCCCCCGTCAGCTACCAGGAGTAGAGCGGCGGCTAGATAGGCTCCGAAGCGGACGCTCGCCGGCAAACGGAATCGGTCGTCCGCCAGCCCGATGGCCGCGACCAGCAGCCCGCCGGCCACCAACGCTCGCGTGCCTTCTGGCAGCGGGACGTCCATCCAGCGAGAAGCCAGAGAGGCGATCAGTGGCACCGCGACGACGAAGGCCAGACCTCCGCCTCTAGGTGTGGGCCTCGTATGGGAGCTGCGTTGGTTGGGCACGTCGACGAGGCCCATGCGCGGCGCAAACACCAGAAGTAGCCGGACACATAACCAGGTTACTATGAGGCCGGCCATAGCCGGCAATGCAAAGGGGAGCATACTACCGCAACCCCAGGGAAACGATCGTCTCCCAACATCCCCGTTCCAGGTCGTACACGGGTTGGAACCCCAACTCCCGCTGGATTCGGTCGGCCCGAACCGGCGCAGATTCCACGAACTTGTTCACGGCAGAGGCTAGGCGCGGAGGGCGTCCCTGGAAGGCCAGGAGTCGATCCGCAGTGGCCGCGGCTACGCGTGCTAGTTCGACCGGAACGTGAAGTCGGGGAGGGCGACGGCCGAGGGCGGTAGCCATGGCTGCCAGGATCTCGTTCAGACTGTGCACGGTCCCTTCGCTGACGTCGTAGACTCGGCCGGCGGCCAGGGCGATCTCCTCAGCTTGGAGCTTGGTCTTAGCGTAGATCGTATCGGGGTGTGGAGCAGAATCCTCGTCCACCGGGTCCGATCCTGTGACTCCATATACCGAGATTGTGCTGAAGAAGACCACCCTTTGCACTCCGGCCGCCCGAGCAGCCTCCACAAGAACCCGCGTACCCTCGACGTTGACCCTCTCGTACTCGGTGCGCATCTCCGGAGTGGGGTTGGGAACGTGGAGCTTGGCGGCGAGGTGGAACACAATCTTGGCACCAGCTACTGCTCTTCCTACGGCTTGCCGATCGGAAATGTCCTTAATGACAGCCTCCACCGATTCCAACGGGCAGTCTGACTGGCGGCGAACCAGTGTTCGCACAGCCTGGCCGTCATTGAGCAGGGCGTTGACCAGGGAAGTGCCGATCGCTCCGCCGGCTCCAGTGGCCACAACCACTGCGGAGGTACCAGTCATCGGTTGTGTTCACTTCGCTTGGTCAGTGTCACGATCAGTTGGTGGTATTGCCGCGCGATGGCTTCGGGTGAGTGGTTCTGGAGCACGTATTGCCGGCCGTTTTGCCCCATGTCGCGTAGCGCTTCTCGATGGAGGAATGCCTTTCGCACCGCTTCAGCGAGCTTCACTGGGTCGCCGGGCAGTACCGCCACTCCGCATTGCGCCTGGTCGACGATGCAGGCCAACTCCGAGTCGGGGTCCGCCGCCACGATGGTGGGCCGCCCCGCTGCCATCACCGTGTAGATCTTAGAGGGAAAGGTGCTCTGCGCCGTGCCCTGCCGAAGCGGCACGAGGCCCACGTCGCTGCTGGCGTACAGATCGGGCACAACCCCGTGAGGCTGGTAGGGCAGCAGCCGGACGTTCTGGAGGCCGCCTTCGGCAATCTGCGTCGCGAGCCAATCGCGACGGGCGCCATTGCCCACGATCAGGAAAAGGATCTCGGGCAAGTCACCCAGTGCTCGTGCGGCGCCGATGATCGTCTCGAAGTCCTGGGTCAGCCCAACGTTGCCCGCGTAGAGCACCACGAACCGCTCATCCAGTCCATGCTCGCGCGAAAAGCTGTTGTGCCGTTCCCGGGGCTGAATGAATTCTGCGTCGACGAAATTGGGGATTACGTGCAGTTTTGCCGCTGGTACACCTTTGCCGAGCAATCGGTTTCGGAAGCTGTCGGATATCACCACTACGGCATCAGCTCGGTCGTAAATGAACCGTTCCACCCACCCTAGGATGCGGATCAACGGACGCGACTTCAGGATTCCCAGACTAACGGCGATATCGGGGTAGATCTCCTGCACGTTGTAGACGAACGGTGTGCGTCGTACCAACGATAGTGCGGCGGCACTCAAGCCGATAGTAAGGGGTGGCGATGGAGCCAGCACTACCTGAAAGCGACCCGCCAATCGTAGCGCCGCAACGGTGCTGACACTTTGAAAGATCAGATAGTCTAGAAGCCGTGACAAGACGCGTTTACCTTTTGCCCGGACTTTTGCATGGTAGACGGGGATTCCCTGGAATTCACTCTCTTGCAGCAGGCGGCCCCATCGGGGGTGCAGAGGTTGTGCGGAGAGGGCATCTGGGTCTCGATTGTAGTGAGGAGTAGTGGTACATACAACGATCTCGTGCCCGAGAGATCGTAATTGGGCAGCGAGCTCGCTCATTATGGCCGCCGTTGAGACGCCATCGGGTGAGAAAACCAGTGTGAGCAGCAGGACGCGAGCTGCTTGCGAGGTGTGGTGCTTCGTCGTCATCGGCCACTGAGTGCGTTGCTGCTGATAGCGCTCGACGGTGCACCGTAGTCCGCTCTCGAAATCCGTTCTTGCCCGAGAAAACTACTGGCTCCAGTGATCCAGACTCGCTTGTCAAGCCAGTATTCGTTCATTTGCGCACCAAGTAGTTGCCCAGTGCCAATGCGTCCATCTTTGTTCGCAGGAAACATCTCAGAGCCTCCTCAGGCGTGCGCACTATGGGCTCATTCTCGTTGAAAGACGTGTTCAACACAATTGGCACTCCGGTCTGGTCCCCAAAGGATCTGATCAACTCCCAATAGAGAGGCGAGTGGGCGCGGTCAACGGTCTGCAGACGCCCGGTCCCGTCTACGTGGGTGACAGCAGGGATAGCGGCTCTCTTCTCGGGCAGGACGTTGTACACCTTCAGCATGAAAGGATCAGGATAGGTCTGGTCGAAGTACTCGCCAACCGCTTCTTGGAGGACTGAGGGGGCGAAGGGACGGAACTTCTCCCTATGCTTAATCCGGGCATTGAGAATGTCCTTCATATCATCGCGTCGTGGGTCGGCGATTATGCTTCTGTTGCCCAACGCGCGTGGTCCCCACTCCATTCTCCCCTGGAACCAGCCCAACACGTCTCCTCTCGCTACGATCTCTACGGCTCGGGCCACCAGAAGCAACTTCCCCCACCAGGGCGTGAGGGGCTGCGCGGCTAGGGCTTCAGGGTCGTGGTTGTAGTGGGGAGTTGTGGTGAACACCGTGACGGGATGTCCAATCCCTCTCAAATGCGCGGCGAGCCCTCCCATCGTGCTCGCTTTGGGGACGCCGTGTGGCGGAAACACAAGAGAAAGCAACAGCAGTTGGGGCAAGCTTCCCATGTCCTGAGACTTGACTAGTGACACTCTGGTTGTATTTTCCTTCATAGTGAAGCTATCCAACCGGTTCGGGCTCAAAGATATGCCCATTAGTCCATCTGAGTCAAACACACCCATCCAGAAAAGCGTTCCATGCCATCCGCGTCGAACTGACGGATCGGGGTTTAGTCTTGGTCCACGTGCTCTGTCAGCTGGGGCAACTTTCGGCTAGTGCAGCCCGGCGGGAGTTCTTCGGCGGTTGAGCCGCCGTATGCGGGACGTCCGCAGCGGACGGAACTGGCTGAATACTTCCGCAAGCCTGCACTAGGTGCTCCCTCTGTGGGGAATCGGCGGGGCGCCGAAAACCACTGAACGAATTTCCGATGGGTTGGCAGGTTCAAAAGCGAAGCGGGCCATGGTGATCCAAAAGATGATCATGATCGGACTGATGACATCGGGTCTTTGGTAGTATGAGAGAACGGCTGGGAGGATCGTAAGGAGTCTCCCATAGCTCAGATGGCCGTTCCTGATAGAAAAGCGCAGCGCGATGAAGCAATACACGCCAACCACAACTAGCATGGCTATGAGGCCAGTGTCGTACATGTCGGCAGCCCATGAGGAGTACTGCGCGCTTGCGTCGAGTGAGTTTGCCCCTGGGCCATTGCCCAAGAGTATCTGTGGCAGTCCTGCGTTCTCCAAGTATCCTGCCACCCTGTAGTCGTATTCAAAACGGCTATTCCCCACAACCAAGCCAGTATCGCTTGGGGATAGCCTCGCAACGGTCCGGTAGTAGACGGGGTTTCCTGGCCGAATCCAAAACACTGTAACCGCAACGCCCACTATGACCAATGCAAGAACTACAACGCTGGAACGCGAAATCCCCTTGGCGCGGATCAGCCTGTTAGTCACTCGCAAGGCCCATGCGGCGAGAAATATTGCTGCCGAGACAAAGTAAAACAGTGACATGGAAAGGGTGCCGAGAAGGTGCAGGGCCGCCTCTTTCCAGTACCGCGATCTGCCGGTACCGGTGAACCTGTTGAGGATTATGAAAAAGACAACGAACGTACCCAGTACCCCTGGTTCTTCGAAGAACCCCCCAATGCGAACTAGCCATAGTCGTCCGACCCCGGGATAGTTGAAAATGGCTGACTCCGCTATAACCCCGAATGGATATAGTCTGTAGAAGTTGCCGCGGTCACCAAGATCGATAGATGTGTAAGGTAGGTTCACGCCCGAAATAAAAGCTACCAGTATAAGTACGCTGGGCAGGCTCACGAGAATGAAGATGGCGATGATGGCATTGCAGGCTCTTGAGAGCTCTGGCTTTTGGATAGAAGAGAGCGCAATGGCTGCAGCTGCCAAGCATACATAGACTAGCACCCGCGTTGCCAACTTGGAACGGATCTCCGCGTGATCCGACAGACCCGTCGCTAGGAGGGCAGAGGCGAAGAATATGAGCAGCGCGAGGGTGAAAAGGTTCAACCGCAGGCGGTGACTGTTCGCACCTGAAATGACGAATAGCACTCCTAGAAGCGCTGCGATGACTGTGTAAGCCACTTGGGAGTAAACGGTGCCGTACCAAAAGAAGGGCCAGGCAGTGAAAGCGAAGAGCACCGCGTTATAGCGGAACAGCCGATCGAGGACGGTCTGTGGTATAGCAAAACGGCGCACTACGACTTTCATGGGGAGAGTCGGCGACCTGCGAAAAGAATACCCTTTGCGGCGTTCTTCAGTGTAGTAGGGAGGTACCTTCGCATGAGAGCCTGGAGCATGACCGGGATGTGAGAGTCAATTCCACCGTCAAAACTAGGGGCAACCGCATGAACATCAGAAATCGACTCTGTTATAGCTTGGATGTATGGCTGGTAGATCTCTTCCGGCAACTCCCTCCCTTTAGTATATAGGCCCGAAGCACGGTAGAAACGGCCGGCGGTAAGAACGCGAAACTGGTGGAAATGGTAGAAGATGAGAGGAACCTCATCGACGTACACTCTTCCGTCTCTGTTTTGTATCGAGTACTCACGGACATTCCACGGTGCGACCCCGGCACCTATGTTTCCCAGAACATGAACTCCCCGGAACCGGCGAGGCCAATCGTCCAAATACTTCTGGTCCCCCATCCTACCATTCTCAAGGCGGTTGTAGCACCATTCGAGGCATTTGTCACGCCACCATTCCAGACATATCATGGAATTGTCGTCGCGGCGAAATGAGAGCATCTGGACGTTGTAGATCCCGTTTACCTCGAGATATCTCAGTGCATCCGGGTAACGATGTTCGACAATTAATACGGAGCTCTCGCCAAACTCCTCGAAGACAGGAGAGGGGCTGCTGAAGAAGAAGAGATCGGCATCGAGATAGGTCACCAGGCCCAGGCGCGGGTGACGACGAAACAGGTAGAGCGGAAGTGAAGGAGTGCAGGTCCAGTAGAACTCCACTCTGCTCCGGCTTCCCACGAGAGATTGGAGTTGCGGGTCGCCATCCAGGAACTCATCACGACTGATCAGTTCGATGCTTTGCAGCTTCATTCTTGACAGTATTTCGTAGGTCACCTCGTCAAAGCAGAGCGCATGGAGCACGAATGGTTTCGCCCATAAAAGCAGGGACCGGTACAGGGTAAGTCCTTTGTATAGGTAGTTCTTATCGAAGTAGGTACAGTAGTGATTCATGCCGTCACTGTCTTACGGCCGTCCTGATCCCATTCGCCAATCGTGCTAGCTACATACCGAACTTGATCGCGGGTAAGCTCCGGGAACATGGGTAGGCTAAGGATCTCTCCTGCTGCCTTCTCGGTATTGTGAAGCTCTGATCGACCGGCTATTCTGTCAACATAGGCTGGCTGCAAATGAATGGGGACCGGGTAATGGATGTTAGTGGACACTCCGTGCGCGTTCAGGTGCTGCCTAAGTAACTCGCGCTGCGGCGACTGCACCACGTATTGGTGGTAGACATGGAATGCCGATGGATCGGTCCGTGGAAGACGCAGCGAAGTGCCGGAAAGCAGGTCACCGTACAGCCGTGCCAGTTGGATGCGCTTGGAGTTGTCTTCGTCCAGGTGCAGCAATTTCACCCGCAGGACCGCCGCTTGGATTTCGTCGAGGCGTGTATTCCATCCGCATATGTCACTTATGTAGCGTCTGCGCCAGCCGTACTCTCTCAGTTCCCGCGCACGTTTGGCAAGGACAGAATCGTTGGTGACGACCATTCCACCATCGCCGATTGCCCCGAGGTTCTTCGTAGGATAGAAACTGAATGCTGCGATGTCTCCCCACGAGCCAGTTTTCTTCCCGGCGTACATAGCCCCGTGAGACTGGGCGCAGTCCTCTACCACCAGGAGCCCATGGGCACGGGCAACCTGGGTCAGTGTGTCCATTTCCACAGGATGGCCGTAGAGATGGACCGGCAATACAGCCTTGGTCCGAGGTGTCAACGCGGATTCTATCTTGCCTGGGGCCATGCAGAAGGATGTGGGGTCTATGTCTATCAGGACAGGAGTTGTGCCGCACAGTTCGATGGCTGCCACCGTGGCGACAGCGGTGTGCGAGACCGTGACCACCTCGTCTCCGGGCCCGATGCCACAGCATCGCAGCGCCAGATGCAGAGCCTCGGTTCCGCTGCCCACGCCGATGCCGTGCTGGACACCAATGTAGGTCGAGAATTCCTCCTCTAGCGCTGCCACCTCTTCGCCGAGTATGTAATGGCCCCTGGACAATACGTGCTCTATGACAGCATCTATCTCGTCTTTATGGTTTAGATAGCCGGCAAGTGGATTGGCCTGAGGGATGCGTGGATCACTACTCATCAACTTTGGCATCCCAGTATTCATCGGAGTGTTCTCTGTAGAAGGCCAGGGTCCTAGCTAGCCCTTCGCGGAGGGGCACCTGGGGAACCCAGCCAAGCTTGCCTCGGAGGAGTCGATAGTCGGCATAATAGTCGCCGATGTCGATGGCTTTGCGCTCGGGCGGAAACGGTACGACCCGATACTCCCCGCCACTGGTCTCTGCCAGCAAACTCGCCAGATCCAGCAGGCTAATCGGGTCGTCCGCGCCCAGGTTGAAGACCTTGCCGTTGGCCTCATTGCTCGTTGCTGCGATCAGTAGCGCATCCACCACATCGTCTACGTAATTGAAGTCTCGGACCTGTCTCCCATCGCCGAATACGTCGAAGGGTTTCCCTTCCACGGTTCGCCTGATCCAGATGCCCAAGAAGGTCTGACGTGCGTCCTTGACGCGCATGCGCGGCCCGTAGGTATTGGTCAAGCGGAGTGCGCAGGCCCGCACCCCGTAAACGTTGTTATAGACGATGTGGTACCACTCGCCGGCCATCTTGTTGATGCCATTTACGTCGACCGGGTGGACCAGGTGGCGCTCATCAACGGGAAGGTAATCGGGCACGCCATAGATCTGTCGTGTGCTCGCAAACACGATCTTGATGCCTGGATTGCGTTTTCGACATGCTTCGAGGATGGACAACTGGGCACGGCAGTTGATCTCGAGGTCGGTATACGGATCACGCATGGAATCCAGGTGGCTCGTCTGGCCCGCCAGGTTAAACAGGTAGTCCTGCCCTTGCACCAGATAGTCCATGCTGTATTCGTCTCGCACGTCGGCGATGTTTACTTTCACCTGATCTTCGATGCCGGCAATGTTGAAGAGACTGCCGCCGTACTCTGGAATGAGGCTATCCACCAGCGTGACATTCGCACCCATCTGCACCAGCCGCCGCGAGAGGTTGGAGCCTACGAATCCCAGTCCTCCGGTAATGAGGATGCGTTTCTCTCGAAAGAATTCATTTGATGTCGTCATTGCGCGATCTTCCTGCAGACATAGGTGATCATGTCGACTTCGGTGTCCATTCCATTCATAGAATAGGAATTGATAGGTATGGCCTGTTCCAGGCCAAGGCCGCATCGGGCAAACAACTCTCGAAGTTCTTCCTCACCGAACACGAGCTCAACCACCTCGCTTCCATAAGCGAACTTGGAGAGGTACGCGGTGTTGCCGCCCCGGACAACTGGCGTCCGATGGAAGATGCACCATTGCCGGGTGGCCCGAGCGGATTCGGCAATCGCCTCGGTATAGTTGGGCACGTGCAGGAGCACACATCCGGACAAAAGCACGTCACAACTATTATCTTCTATGGGAAGTCCGGTGGCGTCGGCCACGATGAACCGCGTCTGATCGTAGCATTCCCTGGCCGTGCGGATCAGAGCTTCCGAGTAGTCGATTCCGACGTAGTGGATGCTGTGGCGCAGGAGGTGTGTCAACACCTCGTAGTAGTAGCCGCTGGCACAGCCTACCTCGATCAAAGTCCCATCAGCCATTCCCGTTGCCAGGACCGCTTCCGCGGCAACCTCGAATACACGAGTAGGATTGCCCCCGTACATATCTCTTAACTGAGAGTTCACCAACTGACGTTGCTGTGGCGCGATGTCTGGATTCTGCCATCCGTGGGCCAGCGATTGAGTGACATCTCCAAGTCCGATCCTGCGGTGCCCGTAAGAGATCTGCGGCTCTGCAGTCGCGGGCCTAGGCAGCAGGTGGTAGATGGCTCGTAAATATTTCTGGCCAGGGAGCGTGCGAGCTACTTCTCGGATACTTCCCTGCAGTCGTGCCGTGTGGCTCTTGACCGAAGTTGGACGCGTAATCCGGCGAGTGCCCTGCTCGGGATGCCTCAAATGTCTGTCCAGGATCTCTGCCAGTTCGGCCATGCGGTGACCATAGGTATGCTCCGCAAGCGTACGTTCTTGTCCGGCACGTGCAATGGCGGCTCGTTCGCCTTCGTGATTGAGCAGGTATTGGCATTTCTCAACGCACTCTTCGGCGTTCTGAAAGGATACGACCTCGCGATCGGGTGCGAACAACTCTCCCAGGTTTTCCCTCGCATCGGTGACGAGGCAGGTGCCGACCCCCGTTGCCTCGTAAAGGCGTAGATTGTTGGCAAATGGCCCGGATACATCTATGTGACGATTCAGCGCTACTTTTGAACTGGCAAGTATCCGATACATCTCAAGTGCCCAGGCTGGCCCCCTATGGGCGGCATGCAGAGGGGAATCCTTTGGAACATTCTCAATGCCGTATCCCCAGATGGATAATGGCAGGCTCTTGACGAGCTTCTCCAGTAGCGTCGTGCCCTCGTGATGTACATGAGACAGACCACCGACAAACGACACGGGGATCTGAGGAGTGGAGTCTCGAACAGCCGCTGTCTCCAGGATTCTTGGATCAAAGCAAAGCCGCAGGTACTCGCTTGGCAGTCCCATGTTTTGGAAGAAGCGGACAAAATGTGGAAATGACGATAGAATTAGATCGAAGCCCGAGAAATCCCGGTTGGGCGGCAGAGGTGAAGCGATCTGCCCGACTATCAGTCCCGCATATTCTCTAAGGGCGGTAAGTTGGGCGTCGTCCAACAAACTTACATTTTGCATGTAAAGTACGTCCGGTCTCTCGGCTCTTACTTGGTCAAACAGTATTGCTCTTGCCGATGTTGCAGAGCACCCATGCTCGCGAGCCCATTGACGTTGCACGAAATCGGCGTTTGCTATGGTCTCAGTCGCTGCATGCCCGAGCTTCCCTAAGTAGAAGGAGTAACTGTCGCTTTCGGCGAAACGGGCGGCCATGAGCGCTGCGTGCTGTTCACTGTAGCTGTTCTGTGCCAGGCCGGGGCGAGCACGCAGGAAGCCCTTCAGAAACTCTGGATAGTAGGTGTCGACGATAAGAATCTTCACGAGACACATCCTATCAGTCTCCGTCGCGCTGCTCCCCACATTCGATACAGGACGACACGAGCCGGAGCACTAACTCGGAGATGGGCGGGCCCGCAAAGGGAAAAGAACATGATTGTATCTAGGATATTGCTGCGGGATTTCCTTCCTAACAGTCTCGCCGTCGTTGATGCGCGTTTTGGGTCTATCCCAGACACCTCTCTGCCGGTCCACACCACGGCTCTCGTCGAAACCACGGTGCGAAAACCAGCATGCTTGGCCCGAATGGCGATTTCGTAGTCGGCCATGTAGTGGGGAAGCAGTCTGTGTCTGACCGACCCCACTCGTCGGAAGACAGCACGTGGATAAAGCGTGCCCCGGCCGGAGAGTGCATCCATCTCCACGACCTCAGGCATCTGGGACTGTTCTCGGTCCGCACCCTTCTCGATCGTCCCTGAGGAGTCCACGGTAGCGGTATATACCTCCTCGATCCGTGTCCTCCAATAGTCGATCCGAGGCCCCAGGCTGACAATACGGTTCTTGTCCACGACGTCTTTCAGAATGGATCCAACTACTGCGTTCCCGTGGGCGCGGCTCACTTCTACGAGGGTGCGAACGTAGTCCGGCTGAAACTGGGTGTCGTTGTTCTGGAACAACACGTAATCGTCTTCTGAAGCTTGAGACAGAATATAGGTGAGCCCGCGATGCATTGCGCCGGCCCACCAGAGGTTTCCACCTCCAGCTAGCAGGTGAACTTCGGGGTACTGCTGCTGCACGGTATCTGCCGTACCATCAGTTGAACCGTCATCAACGACGATGGTTCGCAGCTTCAGGTAGTCCTGTGCCTCCAAGCATTGCAGGACCATTTCCGTCTCTTCGACGCGATTGTGAACTGGAATGACACAGTAGACTGTCATTTGGCAGAAGCTTGTCTGGGCTCGTTGGGACGGATGACCACAAGCAGGCTGTCGCCCATCCCAACCGCATCGACTACCCGGTTGACAAGAGTCAATCCAGCCATTGCGACCAGCATTGCTCCCCTCTTCAGAAGGCGAAGTGCTTGTCTTGCCCCTGGCCAGTGGGTGAAATCGCTCGTGGAAGTTGCCGATGAAGAACTGGATTGCCAGATAGAGTCGTCGGTACTGGCGGTCTCTGGTGTGAATGCGGTCCTTAACTGGAGTATAGTCCAAACTGTTGGAGTGATGGTTCTGTGTTGGACGACATGCCATCCGTGCTGATCACAGAAACGAGTGAAGGAGCGGAGGGAGAAGTGATGCAGATGGTAGGGAACGTGCCAGTTGATCCATCTGCGGCCGCACATGCGTCGGTAGATGGAATCCGTGTTCGGGAAGGAGAGTGCCAGTACTCCGCGACTTGCCAATCTGGACTCTAGCTTGGAGAGTAAATCAGCCGGATCCGGGATGTGCTCAATGACCTGATTCAAGCAAATCAAATCGAACGTCACTCCGGGGAAGGGGTTGTCTTCCAACGACCCTGTGTGAATCCTGAGACCGTAGCGGGAAGCTACACGTCGCGAGTTCTCATCCACTTCAATACCATAAGCCTCGGCGCCTATCTTCTCGAGTTCCATCAATGCGACGCCTGCTCCGCATCCATAGTCAAGGACTCTCATTCCACGCCGTGCGGTATATTGCCCTTGGTTGTCGGTACCTGTTAACCAGGCCTTTAGCTTGCCTTGGACGCTACGAAGGTTCGTAGCTTGTGCTGGTAAACACTCTACATCCAAATCGCCGCGCGGGTAGTATGAGGAATATATGGCTCCCAATTGGCTGGTGAGGAGCTTCGGATACGTCTCAATTAACCCACAAAATGAGCATCGAAACAGGCTAAACTTGCCTGGGTAGCCATAGCGATCATCACCAAGCCCAGTATGCATCAGTGTGCTGGTCCGGTGACAGAGTGAACATATGGATCGCTCGAGTTGTGGCTGGTCCGGCAGTGTCGTCCTACTGATCAAAACTTAACCAAGTAACACCGGAGACTCTCCAATCATATTGATCATGCACGTGCTCTGAATCTTTCAGTGAACCCTTGTGGCTTGGTTCTCATTTACTTCGATCTTCCACTTCAGCATTGGACGAACAACGCCTGGCCATGTCCCTCCCCAGCCTCCGCGGACTCCATCGCCCTCGCTCCTGTCGACCACCTGGAATGAGACCGCGTCTTCTTCAGAGGCATGCACAATGTGTGGGTTATAACTGGAAATCGCTGTTCTAACGAATAGACGGCCCTCAGCAAGGAAATTGCCTGGAATCCAGCATGTTGCTCGGACGACGGCGGAACTGCGCGGTTGGACCGACCAGTCTCGATTGTTGAAATCGCCGGTTATGAATAGCAGTACGCCGTCCTCGTTAGAAATGTGCAGGGTTACCGCTGGCCGCAGTTCGCCAGGGCAACTCGAGTACTCGACCTCAATACCCACTGGTTCGCGTATGTCGATGGTATCGGTAGTATTGCCGTCAGCAGTGTGAACCCTTACTGATCGAAGCTGAGCCACGCCATCCCCCGGAGCGCATTGCAGCGAGTCCCACTTTCGATGGGCAGTCGTGCCAAGACCGGAGTTCAGATACAGTGAAATACCTGACTGGGCGTCACCTGATGAAAGCACTTCCCCGTTTGCCAGGACCACGACGCGTGGACACAGGCGCAGAACGGCAGGTAAATTGTGACTTACAAACAGTACCGTGCGACCTTGCTGGGCGACTTGGCTCATTTTGCCGAGACACTTCCGCTGGAATTCAGCGTCGCCCACTGCAAGTACTTCGTCAATCAGCAGGATGTCGGGGTCCAAGTGAGCAGCGACAGCAAATGCCAACCTAGTATACATCCCGCTCGAGTAACGTTTCGCTGGTGTATCCAAGAACTTCTCGATTCCGGCGAATGTCACAATTTCGTCGAAGCGGTGGTCGATTTCGAGTTTCTTCATTCCGAGTATGGCGCCACTCAGGTAGATGTTCTCCCGCCCAGTGAGTTCAGGATGAAACCCTGTACCCACCTCCAGCAGCGAGCCAATCCTGCCGTGGATCTCAGCGTAGCCTTCAGTGGGCTCGGTGATTCGGGAGAGGATCTTCAGCAGCGTGCTCTTGCCCGCGCCGTTCCGGCCTATAATGCCCAGCACCTCGCCCCGCTTGACTTCGAAGGACACATTCTTCAGCGCCCACACGTAGTCGGCGCTGTTTCTCTTGCCCTGGCGTGCCAACCAGCGGACTGGGGCAGATCCCAGATGGACTAAGCTGTCGCGCAGCGTCGCATAGCGCTCCTGCTTCTCGCCTATCCGGTAGCGTTTCCCGATGTCATGTACCCTGATTGCGATATCGCTCATCGTTAGATCGTGTCCGCGAAGGAGCGCTCCATGCGCCGGAAGAAGGTTGCACCGCTGACGAAAAGCAGCGCCGAAGTGGCGAAGGCCAACGCAAGGGCAGAGACAGCCACACTCCCGTGTCCCAATAGCGACCATCGAAAACCATCTATCAGGCCAACCAGTGGATTCAGTGCGTAAAGAGCGCGCCAACGCTCGGGGATCAGACTGGTGGAGTAGGCCACCGGCGACGCGTACATCCAGGCTTGGAGCAGGAAGGGCAGCGCGTAGATGAAATCCCGATATTGCACGCTCAACGCCGATACCCAAAGGCTGACCCCGCTGGCCGCTACCACCGTTGCGATCATTAGTGGGGGTACCAGAAGCAGGTTCCAGCCGATTGGGACTTGGTAGTAGACCAGTAGGCCTGCCATCACAACCAGAGCGACGGCGAAGTCCACGAGCACGGCTATCGTGCTTGCCATCGGGATGATCATGCGTGGGAAGTAGACCTTCGAAATGAGAGCTGAGCTACCCACCAGGCTGTTGCCACCGCGCTGCAACGATTGCGAGAACAGGTTCCACGGCAGCATGCCGGCGAATGAGAACAGCAGGTAGGGCATCCCGTCGCTAGGCAAGTTGGCCAGATTGCCGAAGACCACCGTGAAGATCAGGGCTGTGATCAAGGGCTGCAACACGACCCAGATTACCCCGAGGGCGGTCTGCTTGTACCGGAGCTTCACATCGCGAAGAGCTAGAATCAAGAACAGATCGCGATACTCCCAAAGATCACGCAGGTTTAGGGCAGCCCACCCTCGAGTTGGCTCTATTCTCAAGACACGGGCATTGGCCGCACTCTCCAGCGCTTTTCCCCCATTGTTATCGTTCGTCACTACTGCCGCCTGTTCCACCTTCCTACCGGTTCCCGGGCGAGGTTATGCTGCCGTACCAGTCGATCGTCCGGCGAAGGCCTTCTTGAAAGGAACGCCCAGCGCGGAACCCGAACTCGCGCTCCGCTCGGCTCACGTCTAGCAGCCGCCTGGGCTGTCCGTTCGGCTTGGTGGTGTCCCACTCGATTCTGCCGTTGAAGCCCGCCAAGAGGGCGATCGTTTCCACAAGATCTCGTATGCTGATTTCAAATCCGCTACCCAGGTTGACCGGATCGCTCATGTTGTAGTGCTCAGCGGCCAGCACGATCCCTTCTGCCGCGTCTTCCACGTAAAGGAACTCACGCGTTGGGGAGCCATCGCCCCACACCACGACCTGGTCCTCACCCCGTGCTATGGCTTCGAGGCATTTCTTGATCAGTGCAGGTATCACGTGGGATGAAGAGGGATCGAAGTTGTCGCCGGGGCCGTAGAGGTTCACCGGTAGCAGAAAGATCGAGTTGTATCCATACTGCTCCCGATATGCCTGGGACTGCACCAGCAGCATCTTCTTCGCTAGGCCGTAGGGTGCGTTGGTCTCCTCTGGATAGCCGTTCCAGAGCTCCTCTTCACGGAAGGGCACCGGTGTGAACTTGGGGTAAGCGCATATGGTGCCAATCCCTACGAACTTTGGCACTCCCGCTCGCCAGCACTCGTGGAGTAGCTGGACTCCCATCATCAGGTTGTCGTAGAAGAAGTCGGCCGGGTGCTCCCGGTTAGCCCCGATACCCCCCACGCGGGCGGCCAGATGGATCACCATGTCGACCGGTGTGCGGTCTCCACTGCCGTTTCCCTGAATCGAGCTGTCGGACAGCAACTGTCGTATGGCGGGGAGCTCGCGGAGGTCGTACTCGTTGCTTCGGGACACGATCACCTCAGCTGCTCCACGCTGCTTGAGCTTCGCGACGACGGGGCTGCCCAGAAAGCCTGCCCCACCGGTCACGATGACGCGCTTACCACGCCAGAAGGTTGAGCTGCTGTCCTGATCGTCGAGAATGCGACTGTTGGTCAACGTAAGACCTCCGCTGCGGGCGGCTGCCGGCCTAGCCCTTGATCTTGATATTGAGGTGACCTACGATTGGATGACCGGTTGCGCCATCTCTTTCAGGGGCCGCCGTCTCGACTGCAGGTACTCCGCGCCGAAGGCTACCGCGATCCCACCCATCAGTCCCAGAATCGCGGCTAGAGCAACGTTCTTGGTGGTTCCTCGCGGCTGGGGTGACGCGATCTGTGCATCAGTTATCACGAGGGGCTGGCCGGACTTGGCGTCCAGGGCGGCCTTTGCCTGGCTGGCCTTCGTCTCCAGAGCCCTCAGGGCGGCGTTGAGCTCGTCGCGCTGCGCGATCAGGCCGGACTGTTCTGACTGGATCTGGGACACCTTCGTCTCCAACTCCATTATCGAAGGCTGTCGGGCCGCGATTTGCTTGTCCGCGTCCGGTGCTCTATCACGGATCAGGGCAATAATGCCTTCCAGCGCCGCCAATTGGGAGCCGACTGTCCGATTCGCCTGGTCGGGCATCTGGATCTGGACTTGGGGACCGGCGAGACTCATCTGGAGCACCTGGAGTGGGCGGTCCTGCTGCCCCGACGAGGCCGAAATCTGGAACTGGGTTGGCCCCCCCAGGGTGCTGGACTGGATCAGCAATATGGCGATGTCGTCGCTTGGTTGGGCCTGCGCGCCGGACGGGGCCTGCTGCAGTCGGTTCTGGAGGCTGCGGGCGATATCTTCGGTGTTTTGTAGGGCGGCCTTGCTGGCATATAGGGTTGTCAGGTTGGCCATCTGAGCAGCCAGTTGGGACTGGATAAGCGACAATTGGCTGCGAGATTGTATGCCGGCCAACTGCTCCATGGCCTGGCGGAGCTCCGTGCGAACACTGGTCAGTTGGCCCTGCAGTTGGTCGTAGCTGTCCTTCGAGGGATTGAAGTCGGAGCCCGCGACCTGGACGAACTGGCCGGCCCAGCCATTGGCGATGCTGGTGACGCGCTGGGGGTCCGTATCGACCACACTGAGGTTGATGAGACTCGGGTCGGAGCCTGCAGTGGCCTTCAGCATCGGCCTGAGGCTGGTGGGGCTGAGGGTCGCCCCGCCGGAAGCCGCACCCACGCCCTTGGACAGCTCTGTCAGGACGCCGTCGCTCGTGGCCAGATCCAGGTACACCTTGATGGCGGGGACCGGGGCGGCGCCCAGGGCCGCGACGGCAACCGTCGAGGTAGCCTGGTAGCTGGCTGGGGTGGCGAGGCTTATCGCCGCCGCGACGGCGGCAGCCACGACGGTGAGACCGGCGATCAGCTTCCAGCGACGCAGCAGCGCCATAACGTATGGCCGCAGGTCTATCTCGTCGTCTTCGATCACGTGCAGATCTCCTAGTCTTCAACGAATGGAGATATCGAGGTGGATAATCGCTCGGACATGGTGTACAGCGATGTAAAACGAGGCAGGGGCGAGTGTAGCACCATGCGGGTCTTGAAGCAACTTCGACGCCGCGAGTGGGTCCGCCACGGAATTGTGAGGGAGGAAGAGCGGCGACGGCAGTTCCGAGGAACAGCTACCTACCCAGGGACTTGATCTTAGAGACCGGCAGTCTTCCCGATGCCGAGGATTGCTCTGCCGCACTCATCCTCTTCCCCCGATCTCCGTGGCCACACTGGATAGATCGAGTATACAGCAAATCGCTGTAATCGGCAACGGACGCGCGATGTGTGCCCAGGCCGTCGGCTTCACCCCGGATCGCGCTCTGCCGGGGGGAGAATCGAGCGGCGCGGTTCCGTAGGGCTACCGGATGTGGCCAGAGCGATTGACCTCCCCTCTCCATGTCTCGACGGTCTTATTCCATCCACGCACCAAGTCGTACTCGGGGCGGAACCCCAACTCCTGCTGGATATGATCGCCGCTCACCGCCACGGACTCCACCAGTTTCTCGACGGAGGCGGACCACCTTCGTCGCCGGCCGGCGGCAACCATGGCTATGTCCGCGGCCAACGCCGCCAGCCTGGCCACTCCGAGGGGTACTGCCGCTCGGGGTGGGCGCCGTCCGAGCGCCCCCGATATTGCGGAGATGATCTCGCGAAGGCTGTGGACCGATCCATCGCTGACGTTGTATATGCGCCCGGCGGCGATTGGGGCGCGTGAGGCCAGGATTGCGGCCTCCACTGCATCCGCGTCGAACACAATGGTGCGGAGGTTGTCGCCGCTACCTACCGGCAGGAAGCGCCCCCTGGCCAGAGCGTTGGCGAGGGTCACGTAGTTGCCCTTCATCCGTGGGCCGTAGATCGCGGCCATCCTCAGCACGGCGGAAAGCGGCTCGCCGTAAGAGTTCTGGGCGGACAGGGCGATCTTCTCGGCGCGCAGCTTCGTGTCCGCGTAGACCGTTTCAGGATTCGGCGGGGAGTCTTCGTTCACCGGCTCTGGTCCGGTTGGGCCGTAGACCGAGATGGTGCTGAAGAGGACCAGTCGGCGCACTCCGGCCGCGCGAGCGGCCTCTACCACCACGCGGGTTCCCTCCACATTGACCCGTTCATATTCCGCGCGCATCTCCGCGGTCGGGTTTGCCACGTGGAGCTTCGCTGCCAGGTGGAAGACGGTGGCGGCGCCGATCATGGCCCTCGCCACCGATGTCGGGTCGGCGATATCACCGATCACGGTCTCCACCGGTTGGCTCAGGAACCCAGCGGGAATGGGATGGCGGGCCAGTACTCGAACGGCGAGGCCTCTCCGCAGCAGGGCATTCACCAGGGAGTGCCCCACGGCTCCTGTAGGGCCGGTCACCAGACATAGACTGCGGCCAGAGTTCGGTGTTTTGGTGTCCTGATGATGGGGTGTTGGTGTGGGTTCACTGCCGGCACGGGGAGCCTTGTAGTCGGTGCTCATATCACCAAAGCTTGTAACCCCACTGTCGAAAGTAATGCAGTGCGCTCATCACGAAGTGGCAGCTGTATATCCAGTTGGAGTGTGCGGCGCGTTTCCAAAAGTGGGTGGCGGACACATAAGGATAGTATACCGTTCTGTGGGTACGCTGCACTCTGCGGCAGAGGTCCACGTCTTCGAAGTATAGGAAGTATCGGGGATCGAAACCACCGAGCGATTTCAGCAGATCGGTTCTACAGAACATGAGGGCACCGCTGAGGAAAGGCACGTCGTAGATGTGCTCATACCCCGCATCTCGCATCTCGTAGTGGTCCAACCGCTTTTGAAAGAGCGACTGGAATCGTCTTGGTCTGAAGCGCCTCAAGAAGAGATCCACCATGGTTGGGTATCGTTTGTTCAGCCCCTGGATCGTGCCGTCCTCGTTTAGAACCCTTGGAGACGCGATGCCAACGTCTTCATTCTCATCCATAAAGTCCCTTAACTTGGCGAGGATCTGTGGTTGGACGGTCATGTCCGAGTTCATGATCACGAAGTAACGGCCGTGGGCACGTCGCAGGTTGATGTTGTGGTTCTCGCCGTAGCCGGCCCTATTGGGATTGACGGTTAGGCCAATTTGGGGGAAACCGTCTTTGAAGAGGGCCGGGGTTCCGTCGCTAGATCGGTTGTCGACCAGCAGGATCTCGGAGTTGACCATTTCCGCGGCGACCAACAGCGAGGGAAGCAGCCTCTCTAGGTCCCTCCTCTGATTGTGAGACACCACTGAGACGGTTACTTCAATCATCCATTCAGCCTTTGCGGCAGGCTGTCCATCTGCCTGCCCATCACTCGCTCGTACACCGCCAGCGTCCCGCGCGCCGTGCGCTCCCAGGAGAACAGCCCCGCCCGCTCCACACCCCGGTGGGCCAGATCCTCGCGCAGCGCCCCATCCGTCAGGATTCGGTGCATCGCCCCCTCCAGCCCCTCCACGTCGCGCGGATCGACCACCACGGCCGCGTCCCCCGCCACCTCCGGCATCGACGACACGTTGGACGTGACCACCGGCACGCCGCTCGCCATCGCCTCCAGCACCGGCAGCCCGAACCCCTCGTAGATGGACGGGTACACGAACAGGTCGGCGGCATTATACAACAGCGGCAGGTCCCCCTCCGGCACGTAGCCGGTGAAGATCACCCGTCCCGAGAGCCCCAGCTCCTCCACGGTCCGGAACAGATCCCCATACATCCACCCCTTCCGCCCCACCAGCACCAGCGCGTGGGGTAGCCCCCGGTCCACCAGCCCCTTGAAGGCCCGCACCAGCGCCGGCAGGTTCTTCCGCGGCTCCAGCACCCCCACGTACAGGACGATTCTGTCTGGAAGATGGTAGCTGCCCCTCACCCGCTCCACCAGCGAGGGCTCAGCCGCCGGGCGGAACGCGGGCGACACCCCCGAAGGAACGGCGAATACCTTCGCTGGATCGACCCCCAGTATCCGCAGGATGTCCTGCCTCGTGCTCTCCGAGACGGCGATGACCGCGTCGGCCAGGCGGGCGGAGAGACGCATCATCGCCCCGAAGAACAGCCTCTTCTGGGCCGTGTGCACCCCCGGGTAGAGGAAGAACGTCATGTCGTGGAAGGTGACCACCCGCTTCGTCCGAACTGCCACGGGGATGGTGTAGTGCATTGAGTGTAGCAGGTCGATGCGATGCCGCGCCAGGAGGACGGGCAGCGCGGTCTGCTCCCACAGAAGGCGGAGGGCCCTGGATTCCGGCGCGAGGCCATCCACGCGTAAGTTACCCCCGCCCGCCGGCAGGTCCGGGAGGAGGCTCCGTCTTGCGAGAAGGTGGTACTGATTCGCGACGTCCACCCCCGCCAGGGCGGCCACCAGGTTGTGCATGTAGTACCCCGCGCCGACCCGCTCGCGGGGCATGGAGGAAACGTCAAGCCCGATGTGCACGGTTTGCACGCAAGCGCAGGATCAGCTCCTCGTACTGCTTCGCCATCCGGGTCGCATCGTACTCCCTCTCGGCCTTGATCCGGGCGTTTTCGCCCATCGCCAGGGCCTCTTCGCGGTGGTCCAGCAGCCATTCGATGGCACCGGCCATCGCCTCCGGGTCCTCGGGCGGCACCATCAGGCCTGTCTTCCGATCTTCAACTACGTCGGTGACGCCGATCACATTCGAGGCCACGATCGGCAGCCCCACGGCCATCGCCTCCATCACCGACAGCGGCTGCCCCTCCCACCTGGTTGCCAGCGCGAAGATGTCGGTCTCGTTCAGGAGTTCGGCCACCCGGTCCGTGTAGCCAGTGATCTCCACCTCCTTCGCCACTCCCAGCTCGGCAGCCAGGGCCTCGACCTCCGATCGACCGGGGCCATCGCCCACGAAGCGTAGCCTCACGGGGTAGCCCCTCTCCCGCAGCAGGGCGAAGGCCCTCAGAAGGGTGACGGGGTCCTTGTGGGGCGGCTGGAGCCTCGCGACCATGGAAATGCAGAAGGGTGCCGTTCTCAGCCCTCGGCCCGTCAGGTCGCGGAACCGCTGAAGCTGAATCCCGTTCTGGATCACCGAGCCGCTCCGCCCGTACCCGAGCTTCGTGTAGTACTCCTGCAGACCGGGCGAGACGAACGCTAGGTGGTCCGCGAGTCTCAGGAACCTGGCCATGGCGCGCTCGTTGCCGTCGGAGGGAACCAGGTGCACCGCGTCCAGCACCAGCGGCACTCGGGCCATTCGCGAGGGGAGCCAGCCCAGGTAGGTCGCGGGCACGGCGTTCAGGCAGACCACCTCCGGCCTTTCGGCGCGGATGATCCGGTACAGCCGCACCTGGGCCGAGATCATCGCCCGGAGGTTGTTGCTGCCGCGCCACTCCACGGCGTGGTGGCGGATGCCATGCGCGTCGAGGGCCTCCACGGCCCCGATAGTGCCGCCGCCATCCTGCCCCAGGAACACCACCACGGGCTCGAACCCGCTGGAATGCCCGGTCGCCAGGTCCACGGCCACGCGGGTGGCCCCGCTGGGCAGGCCCCTCTTGCCCGACCCGCCGCCGTGGGTGACGTACAGGAGTTTCACGACTGGCCTGCCGGACGATCATCGCCCGTGGCCGTGGGCAGCCCGTCCCCGGACCAGTTGCCTAAGGAACGGTACGCGCTTGACACGCGAGCATGAGGGGCTGGCCGAAACCATGAGAACGCAGATCTATCTCGCAATGACGCCGCCTCTACGTTAAGATCGATTTCACAGGGGCTCCGGTAGTCGGCCTTCCCTGAAAATTGCCCGTCGTGCCTCCGCTTGCCTGTTGATGAACTCCTCGGCTTCCGGAGGTGGTATTGAGAAGGATCGAGCCGGACCTCCGGCTTCCTACTTCGTCTGCCGGACACCTGCTCTCTTCTCCTCCCCCATTTGTCGCCGAACCTGCTTCGTGAGCTTGTACGCCTCTTCCCCGGTTGGGGTGCCGTCCACTTCCAGCGCCGCTATACCATTACCAAAGCCCAGCACTTCGTCCACGCTCTGCTCGGACACCCACCAGCGGTCTCCGACTTGGCGCCCAGTGAGAGCACCGCGAGAGATCCACGCCTTGACAGTGGGGATGGATATTCCGAGGCGCTCAGCCGCCTCCCCGGTTGTTAGCCACCCCCGTGTAGGTCTCGCCAGGGCGGCCAGGGCTACTCGCAGAGCCTCCGCGGCGGAGAGGCGCCCCTTGGACACCATTTCACGCTCTAGCTCGGCGAGTTCATCCAGGATGGATACTTTGGTTGCCGTTCTCATTTTCTTGCTCCATGTCCGACCGGCCGGTTGCCTTTCCAGGTGCTGTGTTTCAATTATAGCATCGCATTGAAAGATACTGCAACCGCGGCAGCGCCGCTCGGGAGGGTCGCGGGCACGGCGTTCAGGCAGACTACCTCCGGCCTCCCGGCGCGGATGATCCGGTACAGCCGCAGCTGGGCCGAGAGCATCGCCCGGAGGTTGTTGCTGCCGCGCCACTCCACGGCGTGGTGGCGGATGCCATGCGCGTCGAGGGCCTCCATGGCTCCGATGGTGCCGCCGCCATCCTGCCCCAGGAACACCACCACCGGGTCAAAGCCGCTGGAATGCCCGGTCGCCAGGTCCACGGCCACGCGGGTGGCGCCGCTGGGCAGCCCCCGCTTACCGGACCCGCCGCCATGGGTGACGTAGAGGATCTTCATCTAATATGGATGCCGGCAGGTGTCGCGTGGGGCAGTTCCATAGGGATCACCCCGCGCTCCGTCGACCAAACAAGTGCATCACTCGGCGTTTCACAAAAACCCATCCCTGCATCAGAAACACGCGCAGGCCGCGATAGCGGATGGCGTAGAGGGAACGGGCGATCAGCGACGGGTACTTCTCATGATGATCGAAATCGCCCGACAGGCTAGCCGAGAGACCCGCTTCCTGCAACTGCCTCACGTCCAGCGGGATTATCGCTTCCTCATTCCAGAGAGGGCGCCCACGCACCCCCTTCGCGATCCCGTTCAACGTCGAGATCAGCTCTCTTCCGCGGACAAGTGGGTGGTACCGCTGTAGCACGTCCTCGTATGCGCGTTCGCCCATCTCCCGCCTCAGGGCGGCATCGCCCACCAGCCGCTCCAGGGCCTCGGTCCACTCGTCGTGAGTTGACGCGAGGAACCCATTCTCTCCCGGCCGGATCGCGAACTCGAATGCGCCTATCCTGCTGGCCACTGTCGGAACCCCGACCAGGCCTGCCTCAATATACTTGACCTCGCTCTTCGCCTCGCAGAAGGGATTGCCGGGCTCCAGCGGGGCGATGTTGACGTCGAATTGGGCCAGGAGATGGGGCAGCTCCCGCCAGGGGACGAAGGGAACGTGTCTAATCCTCTCTCTCAACGTGCCCCAGTCATGCCCGGGGTCGAGGGGGCCGATGATCCGCAGTTCAGCCCTCGGGTACTTGCCGAGGATCTCTTGGAGCGCTGGCCGGGCCTCCTGGAAGTCTCGGTTGTGGGTTGGGGTCCCGCTGGCGTAGCCAATAACTATCCTGTTATCTCTACGCCTCTGCTGCCCGCGCGCGTCCTGGGAGGTGGACAGCATCTCCAGGCTGAAGGCGTTTCGGTGCACCCGGCTCGGCTTGCCCAGTGCGGAGGTCTGCCGGGCCAGATAGTCAGTAGATACCAGCACCGCGTCGGAGATGCCAAGCATTCGTCGGTACAGGCCAACGTCCCTCGTGTGGAGTTCTATCCTCAGGGCGTCCTCGTTCGAGAGTGCACGCACCCAGCCTAGAGCGGAACTGTCGAAGATGAGATCATCGGTGTCGAAGATAACCAGGCCGCCGCGTTCGTGGATTTGCGAGACCAGCCTGTCGATGTACCGGTCGAATGGGATTCGGTGAAACACCACCAGATCGTAGTCGTGGTTGGCCTCCGACGATTCGCCACGAAACTCCCGTACCTGACAGGGGATCCGACATAAACCCAGTTGCTGGCGGAGATGCACACAGCGGTAGCGCTGGGCGTCACCTCTGCCACCGTGGATCGCCAGTATTCGATGGGAGCCAATGGCTTCGAACGTTCCGTCAGACCTCATCTTCTGGGATCACCGCTTCATGAACCGTGGAGCGCCCCGGAAAGGTCCCGCGATCTCCCAGGCGGAGGAACCTGTGACCGCCTCGACGATCTGCACACCCTCCGTGAGAGATGGGGCTACGGGCATCTCTGCCACCGCATAGCTGTTGAAGAAGTGCTAGCGCTTCAATCGTGCCCGTCTGAACGTGGGCATCGGTCCCGAGGGGAGCCGCTATCTAGGCGGTGGAGCGTTTGCCACTGCGAGCGACAACCCGGGCATACAGGTCATGGAATTCGCGGGATACCTCACTCCAGGTGAAATTCGCAAGGACTTTGGCTCGCCCGTTCTCTCCCAGCCGGCGCCGCAACGCCGCATCGCCGGCCAGGTGAACTATCGCTTTTGCCAACTCGGCCTCACTGCCAGGGGCTACCAGTATCCCGTCCCGGCGGTCCGCGATGACGAATGGCGTTGCGCCAGCGCGGCACCCGATCACCGGTTTGCCGGCGGCCCACGCCTCCAAGAACGCGATCCCGAAGGACTCATATCTCGAGGGATGGGCGAATATGTCGCAAGCTGCCAGCACCTGCGCCTTCTCAATCTCGGGGATATTGGTAAGGAAGGCGACCCGCGTCCGCACGTCCGGGCCTAGAGCCGAGATCAGGCTCTCCAGCCTCGGTGTAAATGGTGTGCTGGCTCCGGCGATCAGCAGTCGAGTGTCCGGGCGCTCTTGCCAGACGAGCGCCATGGCTGAGATGAGAGTATCGATACCTTTGTGCTCGGCGTGCTGCCCGACGAACGCTACAACCGGAGAGTCGCCCCAACCGAACCGCCAACGGATTTCTGCCCCGTCAGCCTTGAGAAAAGGTTCGGGGTCAACCCCTGCACCGATCACAGTGATTGCGCTGGGAGAGATACCTTTGCCAATCAGATAGTCGCGTTCGTAAGTTGTGTAAGCTACGTAGGCGTCAGCCTGTTTGATGGCCTGGATGATACACCCGCGATCGAAGCCCCACTGATCGTCCGGGTGGAGACCCCCAATAAGCACAACAGGCCGGCGTTTCACTTCCCCTGCCCACAGTGCATACCACATGTGCAACAGCGGGAAAGACGAAGCAGCGATCACATCCGCCTCGCACGTCAGCACCCTTCGGAGCATGCCAGGAGACACAGGACCCTGCCAAATAGTTCGCAGTACATCGTTCAACGGAAGCCTGAAACGGTATGCGGCCCTCTGCAGCAGCCCCGAGATGGCCGCATGTCCCGCAAAGAAAGGCTGCCTATAGACTCTGACGCCATTGATGGCCTCGATACCCACCGGTAGCCTGCGGGGATCGAGGCCAACGAAAGCCCCGCCGCTCATGGCGGCCGTGGTAATGACGGTGACTGAGTCGTTGTGGTCCGCTACCAGGTGCTCAGATAACCGCTGAATGACCGACTCTGTCCCACCGATGGCCGGCGAATATCCTTGGACGAGATGCACGACGCGCATCAAGCTAGAGCACGGCGGTTGCGCTGATCCGACCAGACGCTTGAGAGGTCATCCGTACTTCGCAGGCTTGCCAGTAGCGGCTCATTACAGCCTCTTCCAAGCGTAGACCCGTACGGTCTTGCCTGGACCGAACTCCAAAGTCCTATCGCCGACCAGTTCTAACCCCTCGTGGGTTTCCTCGTCAGCGTGCTCAGGATGAGTAACCATTACGAGAAACCCGCCGGTGGACAAACGGGCCGCAGCGCTTTCGAAGATTCCGGCGTGGTTCCAGTCGTTTGTGAAGTCCACGTGGTACCACGCATCATTGGGTGCCCGATAGGTCGGCCCCTTTGAGGCCAGCCGGTTGCCGAAGTACGTAGCGCCGGCCACCAGGGCTTCCTCCACCGCCTCTCCCTGGACAACAATATCCACCGACTGGCATTGACTCAAATCCGGCAGGTCGTTCTCAATTTCTCGGATAAGTCGTACTAGCTCTTCACCACTAACCGGCGATTCCGATTGGGAGGGGCGGTTCCCCTGGCAAATCTCGATCTGCTGGCTTAGGAGCCGGACGTGACTGGTGGCCTGTCTGGCCACGTCCTCAACCTCGGCCAGGCGCGTCTCGGCAGCGGACTCACGCTCTGCCTGCTCTCGTACCCGTGCGTGAAGGCTGCCCAACTGGGCGTGTACGTCTCCGAGGCCCTCCTCCAGATGAGCGTCATTGTCTGCCAGCCGCCTGTCCAACCTGTCGTTCATGTCCCCGAGGCCCTTCTCCAGATGAGCGTCATTGTCTGCCAGCCGCCTGTCCAGCCTGGCGTTCGCGTCCACGAGCTGCCTGTCCAACTGCAATGCATGGTCCACCAACGTCCGGTCCAACTCAAACTGATTACCCTGAGCGCGGCCGAGCCTCAGAATCCGGATCACTGCTCGAGCAACGGCGCCGGCTCGGTTTGGCCATCGAAGCGTTCGCGCAATCCAGCCTGCAGAGCGAATGGTCTCCAGAGTTCTCAGCAGTGTGTAGAGCTTCGCTTGGGTTTGGGCGTCGATGCGCATGGCGGCCTCCACAGGCGCATCAAAGCTTGCCTCACCGCTTGGATCTGGTGGGCGAGCCGGCGCTACGCGAGCGCGGCTGATAGCCTCGATGGCTGCCGGGTCGGGTCTGGCCCATTCGTTCGCCGCAGCCGGGTAGTCTTCCGTCTTGCGAAGAGTCAAATGAACTGAACAGAAGACATATCCCTCATGCACGAGAACTAGGTGCGGATACTTAGACTCGGTCACCTCGCCAGCTCTGGGGTACTTGCCCTGTTGGGCCAAGAATGCATCAGCTTCTTCTATGTATGTAGTCAAGTCACGCTTGGTGGCCAGCGTTTGGTCAGATGCGGCAGTAGCCAATTCGCCGACGAGTTCCAAGCCGCTTGCGTCGACGATGTAGCGCTGAAGATCTTCTTTTGAGAGGATCAGGCATCGATCGATGCCAACACCACCTGGAGGGCCACTGAGGCGGTATTCTGTCGACAACGTCAGCACTCCGCCGGGTCTGAGAACGCGGCCCATCTCGTAAGCAGCGTTGGCGATGAACTCCAAGCTACCAAAGTGCTCGATGGAGCTTGACGAGAAGATGCCGTCGAAGGTGTTGTCCGGATAGTGCAGTACCCTTCCATCCATATGCTGGACTACCAAACGGCTTCGCTCAAATTCATACGGAGCGGCTCTCTCCGGCTCAAACAGCATAAAGCTGGGCGCCGTTGTGCTCCAACTGCCAGGATCCAGGTACAAATCAGTCGCAAACACCTGCCTGACGCGGTTTGTCAGATAAAACAGGGTGGTCTCGGTGCCCGCACCGACACCCAGGACAACCGCGTCCGGTCGAAGCGCGCCGAAATCGCGCAGAGCCCGCACGCTCATGGCGACCTCCCAGTATTTCCGGTACTCAGCCCCGTTTGGAAACTCCGGCGAGAAATGGCGAATCTCATGACGGAATACGTCACGCATTATTCCTATCAGTTCAGGACTTGAGAAGTCTTCGAGTTCGCACACCTTGCAGTAGCTCAGCTCTTCCACGATACGACCATCTCCCTCGACTGTGCTATCAGCTAGGTAAGGGTCCAAAAGTCCTTGGGAATTTGGGGACACCCCAAGTCCCGGCAGGCGCTGAGGCCTGGACCCGCCTTCTTTTGACACCTTACTTAGTACTTCGTCCCGTCTAGTTACTTCTTCAACCACAGCCTTGTACTTGGCCACCATCTGACCTGCGGTGCAGTCCTCTTCGAAATATGCTCGTGCTCTCGCTGACATCTCCAGCCGCAAATCCGGATTCCACGCCAGCCTAACCAGGTCTGCAGCGAGATTATCTACTTCGTCGTCGTCCGGCTTCAGCCTCCAACACAAATCGCTCGGAATGAAACCCCACTCTGGCAGATCGGTAATGATGACAGGCTTGCCTGCTGCGATGGCCCGTATCAGCGAGGCTGACATTTGCTTTCTAGACGGATGTCGCAGATTCACGACGACATCGCATGCCAGAAGATAACGGTCATAGGCGATTTTCCCTACGTATCCCGCGAACGTCACATGTTTGGCGACGCCTAGTTCCTGCACGAGTTCCCGCAATTCTAACTCGTACGACACATCGACCTGTTCTCCTACGATGAACAGTCGAGCGTCGGGGTACTCGGCACACAACGACCGGAAAGCCTTAATGCACTTATCGACATGCTTGACTCGATCGACTATGCCAAAGACGCCAACCACGACTGTTGTTTTCTTCAGATAGAGCTGTTGTCGAGCGGTCCATGAGGCGAGCATCGGGGAACCATCGGCGGGGTCGTCCATGCCGAGGTGTATGGTGCGGATCTTTGTATCCGGATAAAGGGCATCCAGTTCATCTTTGAACCGCTCGCAGTGAACCACAACAGCCTTACTGCTTTCTGTAATCCTTTTCAGCATGTAGTGTCTATTCAGGAAAGGCTCTACTGGGTCCCACAGTATCCCCCCTCCTGGTGGTCGGATGCTGCCGAATTCGCGAACAGCGCCGGAACCTTCTGTGTAAAGTAGCTCGCGTTTGAAGTCTTTGAGTCCAGGCTGGTGCTGCATGCTGGCATAGAGAGCATAGCTCCAGGACAGGTCATGCAAGACCACGATACCTGGTGTCTTTTGGAGTGGCTCATACATGTACAGATGAAATGGTGATGCACCTAGCTGATATATGACAGTGTCGAACGGCTCGGTGGCATGGCGGCGCTCGAATGCCCGATAATTGTAGATCGCATACCGAGTCAGGAGACTTGTCGACGGCAGACACCCATCATCAACAAAGATCTCGATGTCGTATGCCTTTGACAGCTGTTCGAGAAGCAGGTCTGCTACGTAATCCGCTATGCCGGTTCTCTGTGGAGGCAATGGTGTCCACAGAGCAACTCGTGGGCGTGGCTGGACGGACCCCAAGAATGCAGCTGGTGGTGCGGCGGCCTTCCTATAGGTCTCGAGTGTGTTTTCGGCCAGCTGAGTTGGACTGAACTTCTTGGCGTGTTCATGGCCGAGCTGTCTCATAGCACTACGGCGCATTGGGTCCGAGTAGAGCCCTTCTATCGTGTCAGCGAAACCGCGTACATCGTCTGGATCCACCAGCACTGCTGCTCCTCCTCCAACCTCAGGAAGGGACGATGCTGTCGTGGTAATGACGGGCGTGCCGCAGCACAAGGCTTCCAACACCGGTAGGCCGAAGCCTTCGTACAGGGAGGGATGGATCACGATGGTGGCCGCGTTATAGAGTGCCACCAGTTCATCCTCGGTAACATAACCTGTAGCAATCACGTTGTCCGCTACGCCATGTTCCGCGGCGAGCGCGCGAACGTGCTCTCTTTCGCCGTCTGTGAAATGGCAGGTAATCACTAGAGGGAGTTGCCGTCGAAGGGTAGGAGATACGAGTGAGTAGGCAGCCAGGAGGGTCTCTAGGTTCTTGCTGCGGTGTAGGTGAGTGACAGTCATTATGAAATGATCTGGAAGCTTCAGACTGGCGCGCAGCCTTTCCAGCCTGCTCAGCACAACACTCTCTGGGAGGTCATGGAAGCACGGGTCTGCGATGGGATAGGCCACATCTATCCGTCCGGCTGGAAAGCCTAGATAGTTGACGGCATCCTGCCGCGCCGATTGTGATATCGCTATTAGTCGTCTTGCTTCCGAGAAGAGGCTATATGCCATGAAGTACCGATGAGTCGCGGACCCATTCTTCGGGAGGTAGCTATGTGGGAACATCATTGGGATTGCGTCGTAGTACGTCGCGATCATAGGGCAGGCGTCGAAGTGCAGGAGAATGTCATCCGTAAGCACGAATGGCGTGGTAGCGTGGTAGACATCAACGTGCTGATGATAGACCCATGACTGGAACTCCTCCGCGTAACGGAGCACGTTCTCCAACCCAGCGCTGGTTGGGTCGCCATTCGTCGCCGTTGGACTCTTAGGTATCGCGACGCGCGCAATGGATACATTCGGCGCAGAACGAATCTCTGGCAGGATTAATGACTGATCCGCATGAGGTGGGCAGAACAGGATGTACTCGTTCTGGGTATCTATTCTCAGCACCTCGCGCAACTGCTGCTGGGTATATCTCCCCATCCCGCGGTGAATATTGATTCCTGCCGAGAGAACGCGGTATTCAATCCCGATACGCATGCCAGATCCCTTCTGCGAGGACGTAAGGAAGTTGTTCATATTCTCCACAACCTTACGGTCTCTTCGTGTGGTAATCCTGTCTTAAGCCGAAAGCAACGCATAGGGTCCGACATATGCCTCAGGGCGCAGTACTCAGAGTGTGTTTGACTAATTGGCATTTCGGGCCAACCTACGCACATAGGTGCGGGACATTGCGAGATAGCTCCATGCCTCAGTCGCTTCGGGCGACTCTTCATAGTAACGGGCGAGCCTAAGGCACTTGTCTAGCCAAGCGAAGGGGCGCTCCACCACCCACCGGCGAGCGAGCACCACGAAGCCCACTTGGTCTTTGAGCTTGTGCACCACCTCGATGGCGATCTGGAGGCTGTCCGTGGCCCAGTCTGCAAAGGACCCCTCGTAGCGGCCGTCGGCCCGTACCTTCTCTAGCCGCGGGTGCTCCGCCTTGGCCAAGATCAGCACGTCCCGTCCCCCGTCTGGGTCCTGGATATCGGCGTTGTGGACGAACAACTCCATTAGTCGCCCCTCGGTGTCCACGAGGATGTGACGCTTGCGCCCAACCGTCTTCTTGGCTCCGTCATATCTCCAGGCCCCCCTTTTCAGTGGTGCGCACCGTCTGACTGTCGATCGCGCCCGCACTCGGCTCGGGGCCCCGTCCTGCCCTCTTTCGGTCGGCAGCACACAACACGTCGTGGATACGCTTCCAGGTCCCATCGATCTGCCAGTCTCTGAAGTAGGTCTAGACCGTCTGCCCGGGAGGCAGGTTGTGTGGGAGTGCCCGCCAGCCGATGGCACCTCGCAGCACGTACAGGACCCCATCGATGATGTCCCGATAGCCGTGGATCCGCTCCTGGTCTCGGGGTCGAGTAACAGGGAGCAGGGGCTCCACCAGACGCCACTCGGCGTCGGAAAGATCGCTCGGGTACGCTCTCCGCTCCCGATTGGTAGCGTGAGGCTTGACGTAGGGCATCGCTCACCTCCTATGAGCTTAACCCTAAACCCTACCCGACGATCCATAATTAGTTAAACAAACTCTTAACGGCGGATTCTGGCCATTGGGCTATATGGTATTGCCTCTAAACCTCTGCTATTCGGTTCTAATCGAACCTGCCAAGTCATGATCCCATAAGGCAATATGGTAACCACCAACTGTGTACATGTCCGTTGGCTGACCCAAGGCCCGAATGGCAGTGTCTAGATCTACTCCGTGGTCTGGAAAGTAGGCGTCCGGACCTCCCCAAATGAGAAAATCCGCTATGCCGACGCCTTTGTCGATCGCATACCATTCGGCGTTATTATGAAGCGGGAATCGCACAAAGCGGTCTCCAGCACCGACGATCGGCCGGACAGCGACACGTCCGCGCGTTTCCAGGGTGACTATTGAGGCGTCCCAGTAAGATCCGAAGCCACGACGCAAGTCGTGCGAAATCAGCCACGTGCCGACGTCAGCGATAGGATATGTAGCGGGGGGCCGAGTGAAGACCAACCCAAATGAGGCGATGGACGCGAGGGCGAATACTCCGCAGACCGGTACGACTACTCGCATCCCATCCTTGATCTCCTTGGAGACTTTCGAAAACCCCCTACTGGCGACAATGCCGCCGAAGAAGACTGCAGGCAAGAGATAGCGCGTGGTGGCGAGGTTCGTGGCATTTGTGCTCACCGAATACTCAACAATTGTCATGACGAAGCCAATGGCTAGCACGGTGGAAAGCCAGTCCGACTCTCGTCCGTGCCACCATGCGGCGATGGCGACGGCGACAGCCCAGAGTGTGAATGTAAGTCCTATTAGATGGGCAAGTATCAGAGCCGTGTGCACAGAAAACACCGGTAAGGCAAAAAAATCCGCACCGAATAGCCCCATCAGGCCCTGAAGCGCAAGAAGCACGTTGGTGGGTAAATCGGATAAGGCAGTAAACTGGGCCGTCTCGGGTACGGTCTGGAAACCGCCAAGGTGGCGACACAGTGCCAGGGCTAGACGCCCCGCGGCAAAAGCTGCAGTTGTCCAGCCGAGGATGAGCATATGTTGTGCGCGGTTCCGGTGTAACCAAATTGGCACTGCGGCGGAAACGACAATGGGCAGGACGAAGATCCAAGTCGTGAAGGGATCGCTAGCTATTGCCGATGCCATAATCAACCCGGATACCAACAGCAACAAGCCACGTCGACCTCGGGCAACCCCATCTTGCGGCGAGGTCCCGAGTGCCATGTGAAGGAAGCCGAGCGACGTGATCCCGTACAGAATGGTGCCAATGTGCATGGGGCCCAGAACGATGAAACCGAGCAGCGGCGTCGCGGTCTGGGATGAAGGTAGGCCCACCAAGAGAAATGCAGCGGCCGCGGCGAGGAGGCTGGTACGGCCACTCGAACCTAAGGTGGACAACCAAAGGGCTGCCGCTACCGACAGGGAATAGAGCAACACAGGGACGTCACGCATTAGGTTGGGGGTGACGCCACGGAACAGAGCGACCAAGGCGTAAAAGGGGATATCGATAAGCCAGAAGGAGTCGGATGGTGTCGTCCATCCATGCAGATTCCAGTTGCCGCTCAGTAGGGCCACGCCTTCGAGCACAATGCTGGCACCATCTGCGTTCTTGACGTAACGCTCAGATGCATGCTGAAGAGCGTAGGTCAGGAAGACGAACAGCAATACTAGGAGGGCGACGACTGTGCACTTTCGCACTATAGTGTGCTTGGTGGGTAACTCCGTTCTTCCCATTGCGCACCACCTGCATCTTCTTCTCTATTGGGCAAGCATCCGGGGCATCCCGTGCTAACCAATGGACTCTGACTTCTACGCAGAAGGAGTGTGCGTGAGACCAACCCGATCTAGGGCGCAGTTTGCTGCGCAAGTAGGAGACGATCCTCCGGCATTCGTCACAGATTTCGATCGCCACCCTCTGACGCCGGATCGGCCGATATGTCGATGGATCCAACCGACACGTTCGAGGCGGAACGGATCTCGGGTAGGATCAATGACTGATCCGAGTGGGGTGGACAAAAGAGCACATACTCGTTCCGAGAGTTTATCGCGAGCACCTCGCGCAGTTGCTGCTGAGTGTATCGTCCCATCCCCCTGTGGATATTGATGCCGGCTTAAGAGAATTCGATAGTCAATCCCGATTCGCATGCTCGACCTCTTCTTGATGGACGCAAGGAACGCCACATGTTCTCCGTCGCTTGAACAGAGGCCAGCGGCCCACTTGATCCTTCGCGCAGCCCCCAGTTCTTGTCGTCTCATGAACCATCTACGGGCCGCTTGGTATCCTCTCGGTAATCTTGGGCGCGTGGGCGTCAGCGGAACCAAGGCTAAGAACCGGTCTCTGGCTACCTGCAAAAACGTGCTACTTCCCTGCCAAGTTGGTCACGTCATCCACTCCTAGGCACTCAGGTGGTGTTGAGTTTGTGGTCATGGCCTTTTTGATCCAGACGGGCCCGACGACAAGAGGCTTAACAGGTCGTGAAAGACCCTCGCAAATGCGCCGCGTGTTCGTGCTGGCCTCAACTGCCTGATCCACTCGGCAGCAGCCCGAACCTCCGGATCAGGATCGTCTAATAGAGATAGCATCGCGTTGAGAACTCGCTCGTCAGAGAGGCTATCCCGTTTAGCCGCCAGTGCTCTACAGAGATTTGCCCGCTGATCGGGGTTTGGATTGACCGATTCACCAAGAATCTTCAAAACGATTTCCTCGCGCGATAGAGCCGTCTCTCTCCGAAATTGGCGCAGTCCGACTGGCATCTGCTTTACTGCCAAGTAGTCAACAAAGCACTCGGCCTGAAGGTCAGTCGGTCCGATCGGAACCAGGCGTCCCGGTTCCACAATGTAGCTCTGGTATCCGAACCTCTGAATTGATGTCCTCAGGGTATCTGGTGTCTCGTTAAACAGACGCAGGGTGTGTCCGTTAGACTCATAAAAAACCGGCGGTGATTTGCTTCCAGAAAGTAGACCAGACATGCCCCGTACCGCCGCAACCTCCGATCCCTCAATGTCCATTTTGACGAGGTCAACATGTTCGCATCCGAGCTGTGCGAGTAGCGCGTCAACTGTAAGTGCTTGGACTGTTATGCCCGGCCGTGCAATCACCGAGTTGACGATGAATCCCCACGGGCCATTCTCCGAAAACTCAAGCTCCCCGATGTGATCGCTGATTGCGGCGTGAACGACCTGCATTTGGGTGAACCTGTTCCTAAGGACGCTGGCTTCTAGCAGGGCCACGTTGTGCGGTGAGGCCTCGACAGAGATGACCCGACAGCCGAGCGACGCGGCAGCCAGTGAGAAAGTGCCGATGTTTGCGCCCAGATCTAGTACAGTGCAGCCAGGCGTCATCAGGGTGAACATGACGCGGAAACTTGGCGGGGGCGCGTAAGCCTGAGAACGGACCGCCTGGCTGATTGGGTCCCGGTCTGCACTGCCAACTGCGATTTCAAAGGTCGCGTCAGTGGGCCAGTCAACGAAGGCGCTCGCCCGGTACCTATGGCCAGTGGCTGGAAACGGCACGTTCGCATCGCTCACAAGGAATTGCACAGGCTCTTGCATATGATTTCCCTCACAGCGGCCAGGATTGGAAGCCCGTTTGATCCGGATCGATTGCCCATCACGCTCAAGCAGGTACTCATAGAACGAGCAACGAGGATAGTTCTGGCTCCGGGTGGTGGTAGTAGGCTGATTGCGGCCAGGCACACAAGCGCGAAACCAATCGGGCCAAACCTATACAGAGTGAGGCCATGCCCCAGGGTGGGTCAAGAACGATAGGCCACAATCCCCGCCAGTGCACCGGCACCAACATAAGGGTAATCCCGGTAATCGTACTCCTCAACATCAGTTTCGGGGATAGGCTGGTAGCGAACGCCATCAAATCCCCAGTAGGTGAACTCGGCCCTCCATCCGCGGAACAGCTGGTGCAGGGCTCCTGTTGAGTACTGCCTGTACCACGATGCGATTTTGCTTTGTCCTGCTGGCACGCTGATAATCGCAGGACAGCCAGGTTTAAGCAGCCTCCAAACCTCGGCTAGAGCCAACCGGTCGCCGTCCGGGAACGCGTCCTGGTCGTAACTTGGCAGTCCAATATGCTCTAGCACTGATATGAACATCACCGCGTCGTAATGGGCTGGTGCCAAGTTGTTCCCTATCAAGCTCTGGCCGTGGAAGACCGCCCCCACGGGAATGCTGGCTCGGCAATCACGCGGATCCATGCAGTGGAGTGTTCGGTCAGGCTGCTGGATGCTCGCCAGATAAGTGGCATCGCAACTACCCACGTCCAGGATGAGTCCTGACTGGGGCAATTGCATGAGCGCCCATGGGATTTCGATGACACGTTCTGTTGTCACTTGGCTGCTGCCCAGTCGGGCGGATAGGAGCGTTCCAAGGGTGTATACCCCACCGGATGTGCTGCGGAAGGTGCCGATTTCAAACGCTTGCCTCGTGGTAACGTGCTGCCACCTCTTCGGCCGTTCCCAGCGCCCGCACCACACCGTGGTTCAGCCAGACTGCCCGCTGGCACATCTTCTTCACCGTCGCGGTGTTGTGACTCACCAGCAGAACCGTCGCGCCCTGCTCGCGGAACTCCTCCATGCGGGCCGCGCTCTTCCGCTGAAACGCCTCGTCCCCAACGGCGAGCACCTCGTCCACGATGAGGACGTCGGGCTTCACGTCCGTGGCGATGGCGAAGCCCAGGCGAGCCTGCATGCCGCTGGAGTAGGTTCGCAGCGGGGCATCGATGAACTCCCCGAGCTCGGCGAAGTCCACTATGCGCTGGAACTTCTCCCCCATCTGCCTGTGCGAAAAGCCCAGCAGGGTGCCGTTGAGGAAGACGTTCTCCCGCCCCGTGAGCTCGGGGTGGAAACCGGCACCGAACTCCAGCAGGGGCGCGATCCGCCCCCTGACCCAGACGCGCCCGGTCGTAGGACGCAGCACGCGCGCGACCACCTTCAGCAGGGTGCTCTTGCCGGCCCCGTTGCGGCCGACTATGCCGAACACCTCGCCCTTGCGCACCTCGAGGTTCACGTCCCGCAGCGCCCAGAACTCGTCGTGGTTCACCCTGCGCTGCAACACGCGGATGATGTACTCCTTGAAGGTGCCCATCCGCTCGTGGGACACCCGGTAGCGAACGGAGATGTTCTCCAACCGGATGGTGACCTCGGAGCCGGTTTCCCGTCGCGCCGCCGCAGCCGGCTCAGATCTGGTAAGCAAACTCGTCCGCCTTCCTGGTAAAGGCAACCCAGCCGATCACGAGGGCGATCAGCGCGACCGCGACCGCGATCGCCAGCCGCTCCGGGGCGGGCCAAACGTCGTAGTAGAGCGCCTGCCGGAACAGCCTAATGAAGTAGTACATGGGGTTCAGGTTGAACAGCCAGAAGCGCAGCGGCTCGGGAATGATATCCTCCGGGTAGATGATGGGGGTCAGGTAGAACCAGGCCTGCAGTGCGATCTCGTACATCTCAGCCACGTCCGGGAAATAGGCCGCCATGGTGGAGAGCAGCAGCCCCATCCCCAGCGCGAAGCAGGCCAGCAGGACGAAGGCCATTGGCAGCAGCAGCACCGTCGGGCGCAGCGGGAGGCCGGTGGCCACTATGACTATGGCGAGGGGAACCATGGAGAGCAGCAGGTTGACGAGGCCGGTGCCGATGGCCGAGACGGCGAAGACGGTCTTGGGGATGTAGATCCTCTGGATCAGGCCGCCGCCCCACACCATGTTGCGCATCGCCGCCATGGTGGTCTGGGAGAAGAAGCTCCACGCCACGATGCCGATCAGCAGGTAGGCCGCGTAGGCGTGGGTGGCGCTGAACAACTGGGAGAAGGCCACGGTGAGCACGAGCATCATGCCGAGGGGGTTCAGCATAGTCCAGGCGATCCCAAGGGCGGAGCGCTTGTACCGGGTGACGATGTCCCGCCGGACGAGCTGCCCCACGAGGTCGCGGTAGCGCACCAACTCGACCAGCTCCTCGAGGGCCGCCGCTGGGCGGCTGGCCGAGTCGTAGACATCGGGCTCCGCGGCCCGCCAGGCGTATCGCAGGGCGTCAAATACCATCGTCAGGGAGTCTCCTGAAACTGTAGTGAGAGGATCATCGGCGGGCGTGATGTCCGCGTGCCTCGGGTGCTTGCGGCGACCAAACTGGTCCCCGCGAGTATAAGCCTTTGTCCTCGGCAATCACAACCTTGGCGCCACGAGTCCGCGAGTAGACCGTGGCCCGAGATACAGCTTCACCCGGATCGCGCTCTGCCGGCGCAGAATCGAGCGGCGCGGACCCGTATCTGCCCCCATCCACGCATGCGGCAGCGCGCACACGCCGAAAACCAGGTGATCCGGTTGACGCGCTTCTACTAAATTGGCCCTTTACAAAGTTAAAGCTAACGCGATAGTATGGGAGCTATATGGGAGCTAAAGGAGGTCTCCACCTAAAGACTCCCGTTTAGGGCCGACGTCAGCTGCAGGCAACAAGCCGTTCTAATGGTTTGTCGCCCGTTCAGCCAACACACATGGAGGCCAATTCCGCGATGGAGCGACAACCTGATCGAGCAGGAAAACAGCGTGGAAGCGACCGAATAGTCGCACGCACTGCCCCGGTACGAGATAGAGTCAACAACCCTCGTGGTCACCCCCAATCCTTGTTACGTCGTCCCCAGCGATGATTTCGAAGGGCGCTTCTCCAAGATCCGCAAGGTGTTGCTGTTCCCAGGGGGCTACCCGCTTCACAGGGACTGGGGCACCAGCAACGCCACAATCCGACAAGGGGGGATCTATGCCATGGCAGGGAAGGCCAAGTCTGAGCGCCAGGTCGCAGGTAAAGAAGAGAAAGAGAATGGGAGAACTGACCTTTTGAAGAGTAACGCACGGTACTGTCGTTTGGTGGGGCCGGCAATAGCGGTCATGCAGAGTTGCAACGAAACCGAGAGGAGATCAGGCCAGTGAAACGATGGGCAGTAGTTGTCGCCGCGCTGATAATGGTGCAATTCGCGATCGGCGGAACGGCCGGACTTTCGGCCGCCCCCGAGGGCTCGCAAACCGCGCTCGATCAGGATGGCTCGGCACTCCAAGTCAACCCCGAGGATACGAACAGCGCACCCGAGCAGCCGAAGAAGAGAATCACCCCTGCTGAGAGGCAGGCCGCGGCAGATCGTGCCGAAGCGCTCCATGCCAAAGCGGCCACCGCACCGACGGGGCCACAACCGCTTGCCGCCGCCGCCGCCGGGGTACCTGATTATTTTGGCACCGCCCCCAACTATGCCAACAGCCCACTCCCAACTTCGACGTCGACGACGAGCGTGGTGGTCGGGAACCCGCTGGTATCTCGGGCCCTTGGAACAGACACTGAGGCGACCGTGTTTGTGGCCGTTCCCACGGCCCAGCTGCCGGCCGGCACCCTCCAGAGCTTCCAAGTCTTCAATCAGGCAGGCCCCACGCCGTCGGCGGGGATGGCCTTCCACGCCTACGTTTTGCGGCCCACAGCTGTCGCGAACCAATACACCGTGGTATTTGACAGCGGCCTGCTTACCGTACCTGCCCTGCCCGCTGGAAGTACCGGGCAAGTAGAGACATTCGTCTTGCCGACGCCGGTCGCCGTTCTGGCTAACGACGTGATCGGCCACTATGGGCAAGGGGTCCCCTTCGACCTCAACACGGGCACGGACATCGTCAGCTATCCCGTCACCACGGCGCCCAGCGTAAATAGC